>Ga0194128_10003941_pt1 | contig 22202 bp, 18 predicted proteins | sample TA2KigCa65mmetaG_FD_148650 | JGI IMG/M metagenome (GOLD analysis project Ga0194128, IMG submission 148650) | Freshwater microbial communities from Lake Tanganyika, Tanzania - TA2015037 Kigoma Deep Cast 65m | ecosystem: Environmental > Aquatic > Freshwater > Lake | place: Tanzania: Lake... | reverse complement strand
TGGGCAGGAATAGCGGATAGTAGCCCGGCACTCCTTCTTTTGTAGCGACGGCCGGCGTGCCGCCGGATGCGGCAACACGCTGAAGGCCCTTGGCGCTCGCGAACAGAATCACGTCGTTGGCGCCCCACGCGCCGGACCAGTAGACGCCGCTGTCGCAAATCACGGTCGTGATCCCGGTTGCGATGTTGGTCCGTTTCAACTTCTGCTCGGCGAAGAACGCGATTGACTGGCTATCGGGCGACCAAAAGGGTTCGCTGGGAGCCTCGGTTTTGGGAAGCGGCCGCGCTGCCAGCGAGTCGATCGGCCTGATCCAGATTTGGCTCTGGCCCTCCGCGGTGCTGGCAATGAACGCCAACGTATTCCCGTCTGGCGACACCACCGCCGTTGCGACGTCGCTCGGGTAGATCATCTCCTTCGGCGGATCGACCGAGAACTGCACCGACCGCAACTCCTGCACCGGCTTGCGCAACCACAACACGCCGAACACCGCCGCCGCCGCGAGGCCTGCCGTGGCGATCGCCGGCCACAGCCACGAACGCTTCGGCACAGTTGCGGCAACGGTTTCGACAGGCGCCGACTTCAACTCCAACATCACATCGCGAATCGATTGCCACCGCTCTTCGGGGTCTTTTTGCAGACACCGCGCGACGATCTTCTGCATGTGCGCTGGCCCGAGCGGCGCGGGTTCGGCGCCCAGCACGGAGGCGATGATCGCCGCCCGTGTCGTGCCGTCGAACGGGCGTTTTCCCGCCACCATCTCGTACACGACGCAACCGAACGCGAAGATGTCCGACCGCTCGTCGGCTTCCTTGCCTTCATACTGCTCCGGCGGCATGTAGTGCGGCGTGCCGAGCACCGTGCCCTCTGAAGTCAGCGCCGCCGTCAACGTCGCGTCGTTCGATCCGATTGTCTTCGGCACGGTCTTGGCAAGCCCGAAATCGAGCACCTTCGCGCCGTCGCGCGTGATCATCACGTTCGACGGTTTGATGTCGCGATGGACGACGCCGGTGCGGTGCGCGCGATCGAGTGCGCCGGCGATCTGCGTGGCGAACAACGCGGCCTGCTCCAATGCCAGCGGGCCTTTCGCAATCCGCTCGGCCAGCGTCTCGCCTTCCAAATACTCCATCACCATGAAGCCATCGCCGACGTCATAAAGCGCGCAGATGTGCGGATGGTTCAGCGCCGACACCGCGCGGGCTTCGCGTTCAAACCGCGCGCGCAGATCTTCGCGGTTGGCGATGTGCGCGGGTAGAACTTTGACGGCGACAGTGCGGTCCAGCCGCGTGTCGATAGCCTTATACACCTCTCCCATGCCGCCGGCGCCGATCGCCGAGACGATGCGGTAGGGGCCGAGCGTTTCGCCGGGGGAAAGAGGCATTGGGTCTCGATCAGAATATCGTACTTGGGAGAGGTATGATAAAAGCGATGTCGCCCGCCGCTACTTTGGTTTCGGTTGACGAGTATTTGCGCACCAGCTACAAGCCGGCGTGCGAGTACCGCGATGGTGTGTTGACGCAAAAGGCCATGCCCACTGGCAAACACGCATTCCTTCAAACACGAATTGGCCACTACATTCTTAGCGCCTATAGTCAGTTCTGGGTTGGGTTGGAATTGACAGTCCGGCTGAGCGAAGACCGCTACGTCGTGCCCGACGTCGCCGTTCAGTATTTGGATCGCGTCCAGAATCCATACCCAACGAATCCAATTCCGCTTTGTGTTGAGATCCTATCGCCAGACGATCGCTTCAGCGAAACAGTCTCGAAGGCCGAGGAATACCTCGCCTGGGGTGTTCCGACCGTATGGATTGTCGACCCCGAGAAACAAATGGCGTGGTCGTATGACAATCAGCGGGGGCTGCACGACGCTACGGCTCACCTTATCGCGGGCGAGATTTCTATCTCACTCGCCGATCTCGTCGCCGGTCTCTAAACGAAAAAGTCCTTGACCTTATCCAGCAGCCCGCGCTCCTGCGGCTCGTTCTCGCTGGGAAGCGTTTCGAGCAGTTGCTCGAACAGCTTCTTCTGTTCGCGAGTCATCTTTGTCGGTACGCGCACTTCGACGTTGACGATCAGATCGCCGCGGCCGTTTGAGTTCAGGTACGGAATACCCTTGCCGCGCACGCGGATTTGATCGCCGTTCTGCGTGCCCTCGGGGACTCGCACGTGTTCAAGGCCGTCGAAGCTCAGGATATCGACATCGGTTCCCAGCGCCGCTTGCGCGACGTTCAGCGGGATCGTGCAGTGCAGCTCATTTTCCTTGCGCTCGAACACCGGATGTTCGGTGACGTTAAGAACAACAAACAGATCGCCCGCGGGCGCGCCGTTCGCTCCGGCTTGGCCTTCGCCGGTAAGCCGCAGCCGCGTGCCGTTATCGACGCCGGGCGGCACGGTTACGCGCAGCTTTTTCTCCGACCGGAGCACGCCTTCCCCTTTGCACTTCGTGCACGCCTTGCGGATCAACTGGCCGCGCCCGCCGCAAGTCCGGCAGGTCTGGCGGATCGAGAGGAAACCCTGTTGCAGCAGAACTTCGCCGCGACCGCGGCAGGTCACGCACTGCGTCAAACCGTCGGCGCCTTCGCCGCCCGTACCGTTACAAAAGTGGCACTTCTCGGCGCGCGGAATCTGTAGCTCGGCGCTCATCCCGCGGATCGTATCCTCGAGCGAGATCTCCAAGTCGTAGCGCAGATCGTCGCCGCGCCGCGCGCGCGACCGGCGATCGCCGCCGCCGCGCCGTCCGCCGAACATGTCGCCGAATCCGAACAGATCGCCGAGAATGTCGCCGAAGTCGCCGAACGCCTCGGGATCGAAGCCCTGCTGCGCCGCGCCTTGCACGCCTTGATGGCCGAAACGGTCATAGGCGCCGCGCTTCTGCGCATCGCTCAAAACGCCATAAGCCTCGGCGGCTTCCTTAAATTTCTCCTCGGCCACTTTATCGCCCGGATTGCGGTCCGGGTGAAACTGCATGGCGAGCTTGCGGTAAGCCGCTTTCAGCGCCCCGTCGTCGGCGCCTTTTTCGACGCCGAGAACTTCATAGTAATCGCGTTTGCTCACTTGACCGCCACGCGCACCAGTGCCGGCCGCAGCAACCGGCCCTTGAAGTTGTAGCCGCGTTGAAACTCGCCGAGCACCGTCTGATCGGCCGCGTCGGTATCGCTTACCATTTCGATCGCGTGATGCAGATTCGGGTCGAATGTCGCGCCTTCGGCAACCATCACTTCGAGCCCCAACTTCTTCAAGGTATCGAGCGTTCGCTGGTAAATCAGCTCCATGCCGCGGGCATATTCCTTATCGCCGCATTCCACGCCGACCGCCCGTTCGAAATCGTCGAGCACGGGCAGAAGCGCCTTCAGCGCATCCATCGCGCCGTATTCGGACGATTCGATGCGTTCCTTCTCCATGCGGCGGCGGAAGTTTTCATGATCGGCCTGCCGCCGCAGCAGCAGGTCTTGCAGCTCAGCCTTTTCTCGCGCCAACGTCTCCAATTCCGCGTTCGCGGCCGGCATGGCCTCGGCCGCCGCTTCCGCTTCCCCGGAGATCGACACCGCGTCTTCGGGTAAGTCCATAGTCGTGCTCACGACTTCATTTTAGCGCAGCGGTTAGGCCGAAACAGCCTGGATCGCTTCGCCGACGTGGAATACCGTCGACATCGCCTGCCCGTAGTTCATCCGCAGAGGCCCGAGCACGGCGACCCGCGTCGAAAGTCCCGACGGCAGCGACACCGTTACGCCGATCAGCGATAGGTCTTGCAAGCTCGGATGCAGGTCGCCGAGTCCCACTTGAATCGCCACCGAGCCATCGCCCTGCTCCAAAAACCGTTCCAACAAATCCAGCAGCTTCTGTTTTTCTTCGAACGTACGCAGGATCTCGCGCAACTTCTCGCGGCTGAAAGCGAGATCGCGCCCGACAAGGTTCGATGTGCCTTCCAGATGCACTTCGGGCGCGAGGCCGATCTCAAGCAACCCCTTCTCGCAGAAGCGTTGCAAATGTTGGAGCAGCACATCGTAGCGCGCGCGCTCTTCGGCGAGACGAGCCTGCAAGTCGATACGGATCCGGCCGAGCGTCCATCCGGCGTAGTTCTCGTTGAGAAAATTCCGAATCGTCAGCAACTCGTCCTGCGCCACGGCGGAGTCCATCGACACGACGCGATTCCGGACGATGCGGTCCTGCGTTTCGACGATCATCAACACGCGACGGTCGGCGAGCGCGACCAGTTCGACCTTGTGCAGGGCCTGGGCGTCGGTTGGAATCGCCGCGGCGATTCCAACGTGATGCGTCATTTCGGTGAGCAGATGACTCGTTCGTTCCAATCGCTCTTCGACCGTACCGCCGCGCCGCAACTCCGTGCGCACGCGGTGCAGTTCCGGCGCGGCCATGCGGCGCGTCGAAAGTGTTTCGGTATACGCGCGAAACGCCTTCAGCGTTGGAATACGCCCCGCAGATGTATGCGGCTGCGCGAGGTAGCCGTCGTCGTAGAGATCCGCCATGACGTTGCGGATTGTCGCCGGGCTTAACTGCCCGCCGCCGGCGCGCGCGACCGTGCGGGAGGCGACCGGCTCGCCGGTCTCAATATAAGACTCGACAATTGCGTTCAGAATGCCATGTGCGCGCGGATTCATCGGCGATCGGTTCGTCATCGGCCTTTCGACGAATTGTAGGTGAGTTGAGCGCGTACCGCAAGCGGTAGCGGGTTGCGCCAGTCACTGCGCAGACGAGACGTACGACTTCCGCGGTGTTGGCCGCTGCGTTGAAGACGCTCTTGGTGGCATCGTGACGGTCGCTCCGTTGAAAGCGCACGGGCTGCGGAGGCACGGCGCCAAACGAGCGAGGAAGTCGCCCGATGGCCGCGCCGAAGCGAGTTCGTTGTGCGCGAGTTCAGAAGTCAGGGGTATCGGTTGGGGAAGGTCCGCTCCGTTGAAAGTCAGCATTTGGGGTTGGGGAAGGTCGGCTTCCTTGCGGTCGCGGCTCTGTTGGGTTGTCGGAGTAAATGGGATGGTTCGGGTTGGGGAGGAGGGGGCGACTTTCATCGTTTTGCGCGGTTGAAGACGCGGTTCGCTGGTTGGTTCATGTCGCGCGAGCGGCTTTCCAACCCGCGTCCAGAATCCCCGCCATCCGCGCCCGGAGTTTTTCGTTCCCCGCCTTGCGAATCAAGTTGGTGTACTCGTGCGGATCGGAGGCGTGATCGAAAAGTTCTTCGTCCGGATGCGGGCCGGTCCAGCGAATATATCGATAGCGATCGGTGACGACGGCGCGGCCGGTGATGTCCTTGCCGTCGAACATCTGCGTGAACGCGGCTTTTTTCCAGGCGCGCGCGGGGTTGTTCAGCAGCGGGACCAAGCTCTGGCCTTCGACCCGCGCCGGAGCTTGCAGGCCGCCTAGTTCGGCAACCGTCGGGTAGATATCGACGAACTCGACCAGCGATTTCGAAGCCTTTCCCGCACCGCGAATGCCGGGCGCCGAAATTAGAAGCGGCGCGCGAGCGGATTCTTCGAACAGCGAACGCTTGTGCCAGCGGTGATGTTCGCCCAAGTGCCAGCCGTGATCGCCCCAGAACACGATGATCGTATTCCGTGCTTGGCCCAGCTTTTCCAACCGGTCGAGCACGCGGCCGACCTGCCAGTCCATATAGGAGATCGAAGCGTAGTAACCGCGAACGGCTTCCTTTTTGTCGGCCTCGTTCATCCCCATGTCGTTCGCGCGTGTGTTGATCGAGATCTCGGAGGCCAGCGGAATGTCGTCCTTATCACCCGGAGGATTTACGACCGGCATGATTGTTTCAAGCGGGTAGAGATCGAAGAAACGCGCGGGCGCGATGTGCGGCACGTGCGGGCGGAGATAACCCAAACCGAGGAACCACGGTTTTCCGCCGCCTTGGGACATCGTTTCGAAGGCGAGTTCGGTGGCGCGATCGTCGGCTTGATCTTTTCCGTCGCCTTTGAACGCCGTCCACTTCCAGCCGCCCTTGATGACCCGCCCTTCGCCTTCGGTCCTTGCCTCGGCGCCTTGCGGGCTGACCGCCAGGTTCCAGGAAGGAGGATCGTCGAAATGATTCGTGCCGACGCCGGCGGGCACGTCCATGTGGTACATTTTTCCGGCGCGCACCGATCTCCATCCACTGTTGCGGAACAGCTGCGGAAGAGTGACGGCGTCCGGGACTTTTTCACGGACGGCGATCTGGTTCGCCAGAATCTGGGTTGAGTCGGGCCGGAGACCGGAAAGCAGGGATGTCCGGCTCGGGCCGCAAAGCGGAAATTGGCAATACGCGCGGTCAAAACGAACACCGGCTCGCGCGATCCGGTCAATATTTGGCGACTTGACGATCGGATGGCCGTAACAACCGAGGTTGTTGCTCAGATCGTCGGAGGCGATGAACAACACATTTGGCCGTTGCGCCGCCGATTTTTGGGCGAGCAACAGCGCGGGTGCGCCAAGAAACGCTCGCCTCGCCAGCACGAAACTACTTCCGGAGGAATTCGTGGCGTTCGAGGGTCACGGCAACCGAGTACGGAAACTTCGCCAGTTCGGCGGGCCGTTCTTCGTTGCGCACGACTTTGCCCATGCAGCGCAGCCGCAGGCCCGGTTCGGCGCCGGTGGACGGCAGCGTCACGAGGTACTCGATCGGCACTCCTTCCGGTAAGCGCCCGTCCGCGGTGAACAATACGCCGCTTGAGCTCATATTCTTTGTCTCCCCAACTTGGGGGATCGCGGAGCTGCCAGCCCGTATCAGTTCAATCGGCAGTTTCAGTTCAAAACGTTGGTTTCGTCGTTGCTCCATCACGTTACAACAAGACTAATGCGAATCACCTAGGACGGTCAATAGAGCGCAGCCCATTCCTCTACTACCTTAGTACTAGTACCAAGCGGCGAATTTTGCTGCGTTTCGACGTCCAAAATTAGGCTGCCTAGTTGTTTGAGTACGCATGCAACCGTTCCGGAAAGAGGTGACAGATCCAATGTCCCCTGATACGTTGGGAGTACGCGGAACGCCTATCCACTGACAAGGCATTCAGCCCTTTCGGACGAGCACCCCTTGCATTTTCGCCCTAGTTTCGCCATCCCTGTGTTACCGTGGTTGTTGGCCGCCTCGCTGGCCGCCGCCGACGACACGCTTGTTCGGTACGAATCCAGCGTGGATGCCATGGGTTCTACTTTTTCAATTGCCGCCTGGGGCCGTGATCGCAATTCACTGACGGCCACCGTCGAAGCGGCGCTTGACGAAGCCCGCCGCCTGGACCGGTTGCTTTCCAACTACCGGCCGGAGAGCGAATGGAGCCAAATCAACCGCAACGCCGCTAGCCGTGAAGTACCCGTCAGCCAGGAGTTGTTCGACTTACTCGCGGCGTGCATGCAATACAGCCAACTTAGCCAGGGAGCGTTCGACATCACCGTCGGCCCGCTGATGAGAGTCTGGGGCTTTTACAAGGGCTCCGGCCACATGCCTCACCGAGCCCAGATCCGAACCGCTCTCGCCCGCACCGGCTACAAGAACATCGTTTTGAATCCCTCCACCCGCACCATTCAATTCGCCAACAACGGCCTCGAACTCGATCCCGGCGGGATCGGCAAGGGACATGCCGTCGATAAGATGGCGGAGATATTAAAAGCAGGCGGCGTTAGTTCGGCGCTGATCAATGCCGGTGGCAGTTCGATGTACGCATTTGGCGCGCCGCCGGACGAATCGCGCGGCTGGCAGGTGGTGATTCGCGATCCCAAGGACGCCAACCGGCAAGTCGCCGAACTGTTTTTGAAGAATCAGTCCATGTCCACGTCCGGAAGCTACGAGAAGTTCTTCCGCGTGGGGAAGCGAGTGTACTCGCACATCATGGATCCCCGAACCGGTTTCCCGGCCCCGGGCATGTACTCCGTTTCCATCGTCGCGCCGCGGACCATCGACTCCGAAGCGTGGACGAAGCCCACTTACATCAACGGCCGCCGCTGGGCGGCCAATCACTTACCGAGCGACTTTCGCGCGTTTTTGTGCGAAGACCGCGGGGAGGCTCAATGCGCGTGGCTCCAATGAGCAGCCGTTTTCTCGATGCTTGCCGTCGCCGGCCCACCGATGTCCGGCCGGTCTGGTTTATGCGACAGGCGGGACGTTATCTGAAACCGTACCGGGACATTCGAGCGAAGAACTCGATCCTCGATATTTGTAAGCGGCCCGATCTGGCATCGACGGTAACGCTGCAGCCGGTCGAGATTCTCGACGTCGACGCGGCGATCATCTTCGCCGACCTGCTGCTGCCGGTTGAACCGATGGGTTTGAAGCTCGAATTCCGCGCGGGCGAAGGCCCGCATATCGACAACCCGGTGCGTACGTCTTCCGACATCGATTCGCTGTCGATCTCCAACACCGACGAACTCGGCTATGTTGGCGAATCGATTCAACTGGTCGCGCGAGCGCTGGCCGGAAAAGTTCCGGTCATCGGCTTCACGGGCGCGCCGTTTACGCTCGCCAGCTACATGATCGAGGGAGGCCCGTCGCGCAGCTTCCTGCACACCAAGCGGCTGATGTACTCCGACGAAACGCTGTGGCGCCGATTGATGGGCAAGATCGTCGACGTTCTCGGGCCATTCGCGATCATGCAGGTGGCCAACGGCGCGCGTGCGATTCAGATCTTCGACTCGTGGGTTGGCGCGCTGTCGCCCGACGACTATGTCCGCTACGTCGCGCCGTATTCGCGCGCTTTGATCGATCGCATCCGCTCGACCGGCGTTCCGGTCATTCACTTCGGAACCGGCGCGGCCGGGTTCTTCAAGGAACTACACGCGGCGGGCGGCGATGTGATGGGCGTCGACTGGCGCGTCAACATCGATCAGGCCTGGATGGATATTTCGTATCGCTCGGCGGTGCAGGGCAATCTCGATCCGGTGGCGCTGTTCGCTCCGCTTCCGGAGTTGAAGGCGAAGATCCATGAACTGTTGAAGCGCACGGGCACGCGGCCCGGGCACATCTTCAATCTGGGTCACGGCATCCTGCCCGAGACGCCGGTCGAGAACGTTAAAGCCGCGGTACAGATCGTCCGCGACTTCAAGCACTAAGAGAAGCGCGTGCCGTCCCACGTCGTCATCGGCGGCGGCATCACCGGCCTGGCGGCGTGTTGGTATCTCGCCAAGGCCGGGCACAGACCCGTCTTGATTGAGAAGGAGAAGCGCCTGGGCGGCGTCATCCGGACCGATGAGATTGAAGGCTGTCTGGTCGAAGGCGGGCCGGATAGTTTTCTGGCCGCGAAACCCGCCGCGATGGAATTGATCCGGGAGCTTGGCCTTGAAGGCGATGTGATCGGATCCAACGATCATCAGCGCGTCACGTTTATCGTGAAGAACGGCAAGCTTGTGCCGATGCCGGACGGTTTGATGATGATGGTGCCGACGAAGCTTTGGCCGGTGGCGGCGAGCCCGCTGTTTTCGTTTGGGACGAAGATCAAGATGGCGCTCGACTATTTCGCGGGGCCGATGGCGGATGTCGGCGAGCGGTCGGTCGCCGATATGGTTCGGGCGCATTATGGGCAGGAGGCGGTCGATTACCTCGCCGAACCGCTGCTGGCGGGCGTCTACGGCGGCGATCCGGCCGAGTTGAGCGCCGACGCGGTGCTTGATCGATTTGTCGAGATTGAGAAGAAGCACGGCAGTTTAACGAAGGGCATGCTGGCAGCGCGTGCAAAAGCGCCGGCGCAGAGCGGCCCGCTGTTCCGCACGATGAAGGGCGGCATGGAGCAGTTGACGGCGGCGCTGGTTGGGCAGATGGCCGGCAAGTTCGATCGCTATCGCGATGAGGTCCGCTCCGTGCGTAGGACGAACATCGGTTATGAGATCGAACTGGGCAATCAGAGGCTGTTGGCGGATAACGTCGTGGTCGCGTGTCCGGCGCACGCCGCCGCGGCGGTATTGCGGACTCTAGATGGCGAGCTGGCCGACCGGCTGGGCGAAATTCGCTACCACTCTTCGGTAACGGTGGCGCTGGGTTTCGATCAGCGCGACGTGGAAGGCAAGGCGCAAGGATTTGGCTTCCTGGTTCCGAAAGTCGAGCGGCGGCGCATGGCGGCTTGCACGTTCGTGAAGACGAAATTCGATCACCGCGTGCCGCCCGGGAAGGCCGTCGCGCGTTGCTTCTGCGGTCATGCCGCGTTTGATATTCCGGATAACGAGTTGATCGGCGAGGTGCGACAGGAGCTGAAGGATCTCACGGGGATCGAAGCGGTTCCGATCTTCACTCGGATCAGCCGCTGGCCGAAGGCGATGGCGCAGTACACGATTGGGCACAAGGCGCGGGTTGCGAAGATTCGCGCGCTGGCGGCGCAGCACGAAGGGCTGTTTTTGGCTGGGAACGCGTACGATGGCATCGGCATTCCGGATTGCATTCGGAATGCGAAGACCGCCGCGGCAGAGCGCTAACTCTCACGAAATCAGACGAACCGGCCCCGGGTATTGCGCCAACACGGGGTCGGAGGTCAACAGCAACATACCTTCCGCAATCGACTGCGCCACCAGCATCCGGTCAAACGGGTCTTTGTGGATTCGTGGCAGGGCAGCCACTATGACTGCGTGCTCAGGAGTAACCGCGAGCTCAATGTAGCCATTAACCTGCAATCCGCGCCGCAACACGCCCGGATCGACGCGAAAATCTTCCCGGCCGAGACCGCGCTTGATGCTGACTTCCCAAATGCTGGCAGCGCTGAAAAGCAATTCCTGTTCGGGGTCATCCAGAAGTATGCGTGTCGCCGCCGTTATCCGCTCCGGCTCCATGGCTGCCCAAATTAGTAAATGCGTGTCCAGAAGGAGTCTCAGCGCCCGCCCCCGAACATCTCTTCTATTTCAGCCGAGCCCATCTGGTCAAAATCGTCCGGCGTCGGAACCTCGGCCGACAAGAAGCCCAGACGCGACCCTCGAGGCAGCGGTCCTCCTATGGCCGTCACCTGAACTAGCGGCTTTCCCGCCTTGGCGATAACAAACGACTCCCCGTGAACGGCTGCTTCAATCAGTCGCGAAAGGTGGGTCTTGGCTTCATGGATATTTACTATCTTCATGACTAAGTTTAGTTTAGCTTACTGAACTAGATCCAAGTTGCTATATTCTCGTCTGCTTCCACTTGCCGGAGCGGAAAAAGTAGACGGCGAGCGAAACGAACACGAGTTGCCCGGCGGGTACGGCGCTGTACATTCCTTTCGGGCCGAAGCCCATGGTGTGGCTGAGGAACCACGCCAGCGGTAACTGCACGAGCCAGCTTGCGACGATGTTGATGCGGGTGGGCGTCCAGGTGTCGCCCGCGCCGTTGAAGGCTTGCAGTAACGCCATGCCGTAGGCGTAGAGAATGTAGCAGCTGCTGAAGTAGCGCAGGCACGTTGCGCCGGCTTCGATAACCGCGGCTTCTTGCGTGAAGATGCGGATGATCGACTCGGCGAATAGCATGTAGACGAGGCTCAACGATCCAAGGAACACGGCGTTGAAGTGGCCAGCCTTCCACACGGCGGCTTCGGCGCGTTCCGGCTTTTTGGCGCCGAGCGATTGGCCTACGAGCGTCGCCGCGGCGTTGGCCAGACCCCAGGCGGGCATGATCGAGAACATGATGACGCGAATGGCGACGGTGTATCCGGCGAGAACCGTGACGCCGAACGTCGATGCCATGCGGATCAGCGCGGTCCACGCGGCGGTGCCGACAAAGATCTGGAACATGCCATTCAAGGCGGGCCGAAGAATGTGTTTGAGCAACGGAAGATCGGGCTTCAGATGTTCGGCGCGTATGTGAATCTGGCCCGCGCCGCTGCGGAGCAGCCACAGTTGATAGAGCACGCCGGAGCCGCGGCCGATCGTTGTTCCGATGGCCGAACCGGCGATGCCCATTTCGGGGAACGGGCCGAGGCCGAAGATCAGACATGGGTTCAAGACGATGTTGATCGCGTTGGCGAACCAGAGCACGCGCATGGCGATGGCTGCGTCGCCGGCGCCTCGGAAGATCGCGTTGAGCAGGAAGATCATGATCAACGTGCCGATACCGCCGAGCAGTACGCGCGGGAACGCGATGTTGTTTAAGATTTCCGGCGTCGCGCCCATTAGCGTCAGTAATTCCGGCGCGAAGTAACAGCCGATCGATCCGATGACAACGGACGCCACGAGACCGAACAGAATCGACTGCGCCGCGCCGTGGCTGGCTTCTTCCGGCTTCTTTTCGCCGATGCGGCGCGCGACGAACGCCGTCGTCGAAAACGTCAAGCCGAGCGCGACGGCGATGACAAGAACAACCATCGACTCCGAGAGCGCGACGGTGGCCATCGCGTCCTTGCCGAGCTTCGAAACGAAAAAGATGTCGACGATCGCAAACAGCGATTCCATCAACGTTTCGAGCACCATCGGAATCGCGAGCAGAACGATGGCGCGATTGAGGTTGCCCTCGGTGTAGTCGCGCTGGCCGCCTTTCAGCGCCTCGCGAATGGATTGCCAAATACCCGCTTCCATAATCGATTGTAGCCGAGTGACTGATATAATTCGTCACATGCCGCAAACAGAATTAACGCGAAGAACAATGACCAAATGGGCCACAGCAATGACCGCGGCGAGTTATTCGCGCGTCATGGGCGCCAATGAGAAGGTGCAACTCGGCTTGATCGGCTGCGGCGGGCGTGGCACGGGCGTGATGGGTACGTTCATGAATACCAATCAGGTCGACGTCACCGCCGTGTGCGATATCTACGGCGAACGCATCGACCGCGCGCAGCAGAAGGCCACGAAGGCGCAGGGGTTCACCGATCACCGGAAACTGCTCGAGCAGAAGAACGTCGACGCTGTGCTGATCGCGACGCCGGACCATTGGCATACCGGCTGCGCGATCGATGCGCTGAACGCGGGCAAAGATGTCTATTGCGAGAAGCCGCTGACGCTGACGATTGAAGAAGGGCCGCAGATTGTGAAGGCGGCGCGCGTGAACAACCGCATTTGCCAGGTGGGCATGCAGCAGCGGTCAGGGCAGATTTATTTGCAAGCCAAGCGCGAGTACTTCGATACGGGCAAGCTGGGCAAGATCACGATGGCGCGAACCTGGTGGCACGGCAACGGCGCGCACTTGCAGAAAGCGCCGGAGCGATTGGCGCAGAAGCCGTCGAATCTCGATTGGGCGCGGTTCCTTGGGCCGATCAAATGGGCCGATTGGGACCCGCAGCGTTTCTGGAATTTCCGCGCGTATCTAGAATTTGGCGGCGGGCAGGTGACCGATCTTTTCACGCACTGGATCGATGTGGTCCACATGTTCATGAATCAGGACAATCCGATTTCGGCGAGCGCGCACGGCGGCGTCTATCACTACAAAGACGGGCGCACGGCGCCGGACACGATCAACGTGTTGCTTGAGTATCCGGCCGGTTGGATCGCGACTTTCGAAGCGACGCTGGCGCCCGGAATCCGCGGCGCGGCGGTGGAGATGTGCGGCACGGAAGGAAAGCTGTTGATCACGCGCGGGCAGTTCGAATTTCAATCCGCCGAGCGCGGAGCGCCGCCCTTCGTCGTCAAGTCGCCGCGCGATCAGACGATCGACCACGTGGAAAATTTCTTGGATTGCTGCCGTTCGCGCAAATTGCCGAACGGCGACGTCTACATCGGCCACCGTTCGGCGGCGGCCTCGCACTTGGGCAACATCGCCTATTTGCAGAGACGGCGTCTGAACTACAATCCCGACCGTGAGGAGATTCTACCCCTATGAACCGGCGTAACTTCGTCCGCGGCGCTGCCGCGATGACGGCTTCGAGCTACATGCGCGTGATGGGCGCCAACGACCGCGTGCAGCTTGGTTTGATCGGCTGCGGCGACCGCGGCGAGTATGTGATGACAGTGTTTCAGAATTCGAAGCAGGTCGATGTCTCGGCTGTTTGCGACGTGTATGGAGCAAAGATCGATAAGGTCCAGCAGAAGGCGACCGCGGCGAAGGGCTTCAGCGAACACAAGAAATTGCTTGAGCACAAGCAGCTCGATGCGGTGTTGATCGCGACGCCAGATCACTGGCACTCGACGATCGCCATCGAGGCGTTGAACGCGGGCAAGGACGTTTACGTCGAGAAGCCGCTGACGCTGACGATCGAAGAAGGTCCGCCGATTGTGAAGGCGGCGCGCGTGAACAACCGCATCTGCCAGGTGGGCATGCAGCAGCGCTCCGGCGAGAACTATCTCGAAGCGAAGAAGCTGTACATCGACTCGGGCAAGCTGGGCAAGATTACGATGGCGCGGACCTGGTGGCATGGCAATACGTATCACCTGCGCAAAGCGCCGCAGTCGCTGCAGACGCGGCCGTCGAATCTCGATTGGGCGAAGTTCCTAGGCCCAGTGAAGTGGCGCGACTATGATCCGCAGCAGTACTTCAACTTCCGCGCGTACCTCGATTTCGGCGGCGGGCAGGTGACCGATCTGTTCACGCACTGGATCGATGTGGTCCACATGTTCATGGATCAGGACAACCCGGTATCGGCCAGCGCGCACGGCGGCGTTTTCAATTACAAAGACGGACGCACGGCGCCGGACACGATCAACGTTTTGCTCGAGTATCCGAAGGAGTGGGTGGCGACTTTCGAAGCAACGCTAGTGCCGGGCATCCGTGGCGCGGCGATCGAAATGTGCGGCACGCAGGGCAAACTCCTGATCTCGCGATCGGGCTACGAGTTTCAGTCCGCCGAGCGTGGCGCGCCGCCAGTCAACGTGCCGTACAAGAAAGACCAGACGATCGATCACGTGCAGAATTTCCTTGACTGCTGCCGTTCGCGCAAGCTGCCAAATGCCGATGTGCAGATCGGGCACCGGTCGGCCGCGGCGTCGCATCTGGGCAACATCGCGTATATTCAAAAGCGCCGTTTGAACTACAATCCGGACCGCGAAGAAATCTTGCCGCTCTAGGCGGACGGTTTGCGCGTGTTACCTTTGGAGTCGGTATGAGGCAACTGCAGCCGGTCATCTGGATGAAGGGGACGTTCTTGAGTCCTCAACACTTGCAGACGCAGGACCGGTTTATTGAAAGTTCGCTGCGGTTCCAGACGGAAGCGTTGAACTTCCGGCCCTGGGGCTTTTCGCACGTTCGCGTGGATCATGAGCAACTGAGCGCGGGGAACATCGCGATCGCGTCAGCGAAGGGAATCTTTCCCGATGGGATGCCGTTCGACATTCCCGCGCCCGATTCGCCACCTCCGCCGAAGCCGCTCGTTGAAGCGTTCGACGCGGACCAGAACGAACTCGATGTGTTCCTGTGCATTCCGGATCAGCGTATTCCGGGCCTGAACATTTCGCTGGCGACGAAGAAGGACGCCTCGACGCGCTACTACTCGGAAGTGGCGATGTTGCGCGATGAGAACAACGGCTTGAACGAGAAGCCGGTGCAGGTGGCGCGGAAGAATTTCAAAATTCTGACGAGCAACGAGTCACGCGATGGGTACTCGTCGATCCGCTTCGCCCGTGTGCGGAGGAATCCGACTGGGACGCTCGACATCGATCAGAAGTTCGTTCCGCCGACGCTGGATATCGAAGGCGTCGAGTACCTGCTCGCGATCACGCGGCGGTTGATCGAAATTCTTTCGGCGAAGAGTTCGTTGCTGTCGAATCAGCGCCGGCAGAAGAACTTGAGCCTGGCCGATTTCGGCACGGCCGATATCGCCAACTTCTGGCTGTTGTACACGATCAATTCACACTTTCCGCTGTTCCAGCATCTGCTCGAGGTTCGCAAAGGGCATCCGGAAGTTTTGTTTGAAACGATGGTGGCGCTGGCCGGGGCGTTGACGACGTTTTCGCTGACGCTGCACCCGCGCGATCTGCCGAAGTACGATCACGATAATTTGGGCGGCTGTTTCACCGAACTCGACGAGCAGATCCGGACGTTGCTGGAAACCGTGGTGCCGAGCAACTTCGTGTCGCTACCGCTGAAGAAGCTGCAGAATTCGATCTACGGCACGCCGCTGGCCGAGGACCGGTTCTTCAAGAACACGCGCATGTATCTGTCGATCTCGGCGGACATGAACGAGGGCGACCTGATCGCCAAGGTGCCGTATCTGGTGAAGGCCTGTTCGGCGAATCACATCGAGCATCTGGTGCGACAAGCGCTGCCGGGCGTGCCGATCGCGCATACGCCGAAGCCGCCGTCAGCGGTGCCGGTGAAGTTGAATTGCCAGTACTTCAATGTGTCGCTGAACGGTGGCGCGTGGGAGGCGATCGTACGGTCGCGGAATTTCGCGGTTTATGTGCCGGGGGATTTTCCGAATCCGAATTTGGAGTTGATTATTTTGCTGCCTGAGGCTGGGTGAGTTTCTTCGTAGTGAGCGGTTATGCTGCGCGTTGTGGTGAAAGTGGGCTTGGCGGGGCTCCTGCTGGTCGCGGCGGGCTGCGGCAGTGTTGCGCCAGCGGAGAAGGCGCCGCAGAAGTGGCAGGTTGGATACTGGCTGTGGGATCACTACGGCAGTCGAGGTAGCTTCGAGAAGACAGCGGTTGACGTTCTCTATTTCCACGCTGTCCGGCTTGCGCGCATTCACTACGCGGGTCCCGCGACTTGGAGTGCATTCGGTTCCTGGCCTGACGATCTGCCGCGCGCTAACGAATACTGGGTGGTCTTTCGGGCGGAGGAAGGTGGGATTCCCGACGGCAGCGCGGCGAAACAGTTGGCTCGAGAAGTGGCCGATTTGCAGAAGGAGGCCTCTAAGCGCGGCGCACGGTTGAGCGGGATTCAACTGGATATCGATAGTCCGACCTCACAACTACATGACTATGCCCTTTTCCTGCGGTTGGTGAAAAATGAATTGCCGAAGGGTGTGGCGTTGTCTATTACGGGGTTGCTCGACTGGTTTCGCCCTGGGACAGCGGTAGCGGAGGTTGTAGCCGCCGTGGACGAATTCGTGCCGCAGTTCTACGACACGGAGCATTCGCTTGGGCATGGGAAAATCTCAACGCAAATTCAAGCCGCGAAGCGGGGGCCGCAATTCAACCGCTTTGGAAAGCGGTACAAGATCGGGATATCGACGTTTGGACGCGCGCAAATTCAAGAACACCCTCGTAATACCCGCTCCAACGGGGTCGGGCTTCGTGCAAGTTGGATCAGCCCGGACCTTGCCCCTCGCGACATCGCGCTCGCGCCGGGCTTCGAGCTCGAAGCGTCGACGAATCCCGCTGGCGAGCGACTCCTGCGCTACAAAGCGACGCAGAAGACTCAGGTCGGATATCAGAACTGGGAGCGCGGAACACAAGTGGAGTTTGTGCTGGCGACTCCGGAATCGGTTCGGGACTCCGTTGCGCGGGCGCGCCAATTAGGCGGCCACTGCGCTGGCGTCATTTTCTTCCGATGGCCAACGCCTGGGGAAACGATGGCGTTGCCGCCCGAGGTTGTTCTAGCGGCTGTCGAGGGAAAGCCCGTTGCCAGGGCAGCGGCGGAGTTACGGGTTAAGGACCATAAATGCGCGGCGGTGCAGTGCGTGGATCTGACCGTTAGCGGAATCGACCCGTGGTCCGCGACGGCGGTGCGGTATCACGTCGAGATCTCCGCGGAGATCGACTACTTCATGCCCGTTACGAATAGTCCCGCCCGAATGGTGGGGCCTGCGGCTTTGGAGGTGACGATCCCGCCGTACGTCGGCGTCTCGCAATTGCGGCTGGGGCGGGCGGTAGCGGGTGTTGCGGCGACGTACACGTTGAAGGAGGCGAAATGACGCGGCTCCGATTGGGATTATTGGCGGCGACGGGAGTTCTGCTTGCGTGTCCGTTCGACACGGCATTGCGAGAGTATCTGCACGCGCAGTTCTGGCAGCCCTTTTCGTCGTGGTATTCTTCGCCGCCGCGCCGCACGGGAAGAGATTTGTCGAAACCGTATGCGGGTATGCTGCGTTCCACACCGGAGACGCCGCTTGGGCGGCTCCGATTGGCGTACATCACGCAGCAACCGAATGCGTCCGCCAAAGCGCTTGCCGAGGCCCGCGCGGCGGGGCTGACCGACCGCGATCAAGAGGAAGTTGACTTGGTCGCCGCAAAGTTGAACATGCGATTCGGCGACGCCAAGCCGCAGTCGGTCCGCAAGCAATTCACCGACTTTCTACGAACCGCGAAGACTCCCGAATTCCGCAGCGAGGCGAGAGGGTGGATCGCCCACGTCTACTACGAAGAGGGGAATCACACCGAAGCTGGGAAGATCTATATCGATGAGCTGAAACGCAACGATTCAAATCTAAGCCGGGACGTGTTGATGGACTCGCTGCGCATGAATTTTGGTCATGCAGGCGGGCAGCACTTGCGCGATCACATCGAGGAGTATTTCGACACCGCGGATCATGCTGTCTTTGCGATTCAGTTGGTGACGAATCCACGATTCAATCGGCCGTATTCCTTGGCGCCGGACGAGGATCGCTATGACCATAGGGAGCCGGAGCCAACGATTCCGCAGGAGAAGATTCTCGCGTTGCTGGAGAAGCACGCCAAGCTGTTGGTGTCACGGCGGGGGTCGAGCGAGCTCGCAATTTTGGCGATGCGCGCCGCGCTGCGGGCGGGGGATCCGTCCGGAGCGCTGCGGTTCGCGAAGAGAATTCCGGCGGATTCGAAGACGAGGCTGGAACCGGAGTTTCTGTGGCTGCTGGGATCGGCGCAGTTTTTGGCTAAGGAATACAAGGCCGCCGAGGAGCCGCTGGTGGCGCTGTTCGGCTTGCGCGCGGCGTCGCCTAATCAACGCGCGGCCGCGGCGTATGGCTTGTGCGGCGTGTATTGGAAGTTGCGGGATCCGGTCGAAGGTTTGCGGTTTGCGCTGTGGCTTGAGCAAGAGAATCTAGCGGGACGTGGAGGGGGCCGGGACACGCCGCGAGTGGAAAACGGCTCGATCTACTGGGCTTCATCGGGATTCGATCTGGGCTTGCTGCTCGAACACGAAGCCTCGATTTCACAGTTGCAGGAGTTTGTCGCCAAGTATCCCAAAGCGGCCGAGATCAGTGTCGTGAAGTATGCGCTCGCGGTGCGATTGATGCGAGAGAACCGAGCGGAGGAAGCGGCCGGAGTCTATCGCGCGATCGGCGCGAATGTGCGCGCGGAACGGGCGTTGCGGGTTGCGAATCTGTATCGTGCGGCGGAAGGCGGCGATCCGGAGGCGAGTATCCAATTTGCCGCGTTCTTGAACGAACACTCCGAAAGAGTTTATTTCAACGACCGACTTTGGAACGGCTTCCAATCGTACGTGATGCTGGCCGACGCGGACTATCGCTTCACCAAGGAAGAGCGAGAACGGCAACGCGCCGCGGAGCGCAAGTTCAAGGACGATCAGGAGGAGCGGTGGCGCGCGCACCTGATACTACGGGATGTAGTGAACGGATCGGCGCCGGTCGCCGTTAAGCGCCGGGCCGCCGCATTGGATCTGGAATGTCTGGTGCGCTTGAGCAGCCGGTTCGGGAGAGCCGAGGAGATTCGAACCGCGATCGTCGAGATGCGCACGTGGTTACGTAAAAGCTGGGCCAAGTGAAGTAGTATAGACATCGATGCGCGCATTCGCCGTAGCCATTGCGATGGCGGGACCGTTGTTCGCGGCGGAGTTGGGTTCCGCGGCGACGGAGATCCTGCAACGGCGTTGTTTGGCGTGTCACAACGCGAAGGTCAAGACGGCGGGGTTGGATCTGTCGACACGAGGCGTTGTGCCGCTGCATCGACTGTGGGAGCGGGTCGAGAAAGGCCAGATGCCGCCGTCGGGGCCGCTGTCGGCCGATGAGAAGGCGACGCTGCGGGCGTGGATCGATGCGGGCGCGCCGTGGACTAACACGATCGCGGAGCGACGCGCGGGGGCGGATTGGTGGTCGCTACAGCCGTTGCGCAACGAAGTAGCGCCGGGGATCGACCGGTGGATCGAAGCTGGACTGAAAAAAGCGGAGCTGCGTGCGGCGCCGCGCGCGGACAGGCGCACGCTGATTCGCCGGTTGAGTTTCGATCTGTTGGGTCTGCCGCCCACGCCGGAAGCCGTCGAAGCGCTTGTGCGGGACGGGCGCCCCGATGCCTGGGAGCGGCTGATCGACAGAATGCTGGCGTCGCCGCATTACGGCGAGCGTTGGGCGCGGCACTGGCTCGATGTGGCGCGATACGCCGAGAGCGAAGGATTCGAACGCGACTCGCTGCGCGAGCACGTTTGGAAGTATCGCGACTACGTGATCAAGAGTCTGAACGAAGACAAGCCGTACGCTCAGTTTGCGCGTGAGCAGATCGCGGGCGATGTGCTGCCGGACGCGACGCATGACAGCATGGTTGCGACGGCGCTGTTGACGATGGGTCCAACCGATGCCGTTGGGCTGACTTCGGCGGTGGAGTCGGAGCGCGAGGCCGTGCGCGAGGACATGTTGGAAGAATCCCTCAGCGTTGTGAGCCAGACGTTTCTTGGGCTGACGGTGAACTGCGCCCGCTGCCACGATCACAAGTTCGATCCGATTCCTCAGCGCGACTATTACCGCATGCGATCAGCGCTTGCGTCGGTGTGGCCGCCGATCGGCGTCGACGACTCTCTCATCGACGTGCAGCCGAATACGCTGGCTCTTCTGACGCCGCGCGAGCGGCGGGAGCGTGAGAAGACTTTGGAACCGATTCGGAATCGAATTGGGGAGTTGGAGGCGCGCATCGCGCGCGCGTACCGCGCTGTGCGGCCGGAACCGGTTTCGACGATCCCCGCACCGTTCGCCCGATGGACCTTCGACGTCGACGCGCGCGACGAAATCGGCAAGATGCATGGTCCTGAGCCGCGCCCCGAGACGGGGACGATGTCGACCGCGCCGCTAACAAAGGAGATTCGCGAGAAAACGCTGGAAGCGTGGGTGCGCGTGCGAAAAGCGCCGGAGAAATCGACCGTGTTATTCGAACTGCGCAATCGGAGCGGGTATCGAGGCGCAAGCGTTGACGGCATTCAGTGGGTTGGGGGGAAGGCCAAGCGCTGGGAGAACACTTCGATCGGGCGGTTTCGATCGGCGGAGATCAAGGGCGCGGCGGCGGAAGACACCGCCGCCGGCGGGCGCATCCACATCGCGATTGTTTATCGCGGCGACGATTCGATCCAGATCTATCGCAACGGCGCGCGGTACGGGGAGGCCTACGTTCCCGATCGCGGCACGCCCGCCGCACATCTGCAGACGTACTTTCCCGGCGACGCGATTGTGCGGTTCTATTCCACAGCGGAGCTTTTGTTGGAAGAGGCGCGGCTTTACGATCGCGCGTTGACGGATGCGCAGATGGCGGCATCTTTCGCGCAGCGCGTGGCGAACTACAACAAAGAAGAGTTGCGGGCGCGGATGGCGGACGTGACGGAGCTGTTTTCGTTGGAGGCCGCACTCAGCGAAGAACGCTCGAAACTGGCGACGATTCCCGCACCCGAGGCGGGCTGGTTCGCGGCGGTACGGCCGGCGGCGCCCACGAGGTTGTTGGCGCGCGGCGATGTAACTAAGAAAGGCGAAGTGATCGGGCCGGGCGGAGTCGCCGCGATCAAAGGATTGCGCGCGGATTTCGACTTGCACGCCGATGCCGCCGACGGCGACAAGCGCCTCAAACTGGCCGATTGGATTACCTCTTCCGATAATCCGCTGTTTTGGCGGGTGATGGTCAATCGCGTTTGGCACCATCATTTCGGCAGCGGACTTGTAGAGAATCCGAACGATTTTGGCTACAACGGCGGATTGCCGAGCCATCCGGAACTGCTCGATTGGCTAGCGGCGAAGTTTCGTTCGAGCGGTGGAAGCCTGAAGACGCTTCACAAAACGATTCTGCTCTCGGAAGCGTATCAGCGGGCTTCGAGATTCGATGCCGCAGCCGCGGCGAAGGACGCCGACAACCGGCTGTTGTGGCGGTTCACGCCGCGGCGACTGCAGGGTGAAGCGGTGCGCGACGCGATGCTCGCGGTGAGCGGCGCGCTGAATGCCAGGCTGCATGGCGCGAGTTTTAAGCCGTTCGTTACCAGCAATACGAACGGATCGTTCCGGATCTACCGGCTTCAGGAAAAGAACGACGAAGAGCAGAACCGCAGGACGATTTATCGCGCCAGCGTCGCGACCGCCGGGAGTCCGATGCTGGAGGCGCTGGATTGTCCGCTGCCGGCTGTGAAGATGCCGAAGCGCGCGGCGACGACGACAGCGCTGCAGGCGCTAAGCCTAACCCGGCATAGCCGGAACCAAAGAGGGAAATCGGATACGATGCCGGGATGGGCGTTGAATCACTGACCGAGCGGTACGGATCGCAGATCGCGGGGGTGTTGGGTTGCTA
>Ga0194128_10003935_pt1 | contig 22229 bp, 24 predicted proteins | sample TA2KigCa65mmetaG_FD_148650 | JGI IMG/M metagenome (GOLD analysis project Ga0194128, IMG submission 148650) | Freshwater microbial communities from Lake Tanganyika, Tanzania - TA2015037 Kigoma Deep Cast 65m | ecosystem: Environmental > Aquatic > Freshwater > Lake | place: Tanzania: Lake... | reverse complement strand
GCCCGGCCAGAAACGCAAGATAACCGGGATTTTCCGGCTCCAGCTCGATGGCCTGGCCGATGGTCTTTTCCGCTTCCTGGAACCGGTTGCGCTCGTCGTACACACAGGCCAGCGCATACAGCGGCCAGGCCTTGTCCGGCGAGGTCGTCACCGCCGCCTGGGCGGCTTCGGTGGCCTCCGCGAGCCGCTCCATCCGCATCAGGCAGAGCGCTGTGTAGGCCATGGCGACGCCGTCGGTGGGGTCCTCCTCCAGCGCCGCGTGGAAATTCTCCAGCGCAAGCTCCCAGCGCTCCTGTTCGAACAACAGCATGGCCTTCTCGTAGTGCTGGCTCACGAAGTCACCTCATTTTAATCTGGCTCAGGTACTGGGCCACGTCGTCATAGGAACCGTCGGCGTTGGAGTAGGTTACGTAATTTTTCGCGCGGCGCAGCCACTCCACCGTGCTGGGCTTGAGTGTTTTTGCCGCGGTCGTGAAATCCTGCGGCGTCACGTCGTGCATGCGGCCACTGCGCAGCGCCTCGGCGAGCGCGCCTTCGGTGGCCAGCTCCACCAGCGCCGATAGATCCGCGCCGGAGAAAAGCTCGGTATTTTCCGCGATTTTCCGCCACGGGATATTGTCGGCAATCTTGCGCCCCCGCGCGTGCAGTTTCAAGATCTCCTCGCGGGCAGTCAGGTCCGGAGGGGGCACGAAGAGCACCCGGTCGAACCGGCCCGGCCGCCGCAGCGCCGGATCGACGTTCCACGGGACGTTGGTGGCGCCCAGCACGAGCAGCTTCTCGTTGTTGGCCGCGATGCCGTCCATCTCCACCAGGAATTGCGACACCATGATGCGGATGTGCGTGCTCTGGATCTCGCTGCGCTTCGCGCCCAGCGCGTCCACCTCGTCAATAAAGAGCACCGCGGGCGCGTTGCCGCGGGCTGTCTCGAACAGTCGGTGGAGCTGTTTTTCAGTCTGCCCCATCCACATGTTTAAAACCTCTTCCAGAGTCACTACGTAGAAGCGGGCGCCCAATTCGCCGGCCGTGGCCCGGGCGAGGTACGTCTTGCCGCAGCCGGGCGGGCCGTACATCAAGATCCCGCCGCCGATTTTTTTGCCGTACGCCGCATACACGTGCGGCTGCTGGAACGGATACAGGATTTTCAGCCGGATCTGCTCCTTGAGCGGCTCCATGCCGCCGACGTCGGCCAGCGTGATGCGATCCCGCCGATCCGGGTGGACCGGCACGGATTGCGGCGCGTCGGGATCTTCCCCGATGGTGGGCACCCGCCAGGGGTCGTCGTCCGGCTCCAGGCGCGCCTCAAATCCCTCGTCCACCCGGGCCGGCTCCAGCCGAATGGCCTGGGCGTACAATTCCCGCGCCTGCGCGCGATCCCCGGCCTCCAGCGCGGCGTGCGCCCGGGCCAGCACGGCGAGCGCCTGGTGGGTGCTCTCCATGAGGGGAGGCGCCTGCTCCGCGGCCTCGCGCGCCCGCCCCGCCCGCAAGAGCCCCTCCACGACCTGCACCCGCAGGACCACGTTGTCCGGGCTGATCGCGAGAGCCTGGATCAGGGCTTCCAGCACGTTGGGATTCACGTTCCGGCCGTTCAACGGCCCCCGCGGAAGGGCCTGCCCGAAATCCCGCCCAATCCTCACAGGCGTGGACGTGCTCGCCAGCCTCACCATCATCCTCACCCTGGGCACGCTGGCCCAGTGGCTGGCGTGGCGCACCGAGCAGCTGTCCATCGCCTACCTGCTGCTCTTCGGCTTCGCCATCGGCCCCTTCACGCAGATCCTCAATCCCGACCAGTCTCTGGGCCCGCTCCTCATCCCGCTGGTGAACGCCGCGGTGTGCGTGATCCTCTTCGAAGGGGGATTGCACCTGCGCTTCAAGCACCTCCGCGAGCTGGGCGGCGTGGTCCGCAACCTCGTCACCATCGGCGCGCTGGTGACCTGGCTGCTGGCCGCGCTCACCGCGCACTTCCTCATCGGGCTGAGCGCCGGCACGGCCCTCCTGTTGGGGCCATTCTCAGCGTGACCGGCCCCACCGTCATCGGCCCCATGCTGGAGCGCATCAAGCCGCAGCGCGAGCTGGCCACGATTCTCACCTGGGAGGGCATCGTCATCGATCCCATCGGCGCCACGCTCGCGGTGCTGGTGTTTGGCGCGCTGATGTCCGGGCTGCGCAGCGGTCGTTTTGCGCACGCCAGCGTGGATTTCATTCTTACGGTTGGCTCCGGGCTGCTGGTGGGATGGATCCTGGGACGGGTTTTTCTGGCATGCCTGGTTCGCTTCTGGATCCCCGACTTTCTGCACATTCCGGCCACGCTCACCGTGCTGCTCGGCGCGTTCGTGACCGCCACCGCACTGCACGACGAAGCGGGATATTTCGCGGCCACCTTCCTGGGGATCGTGATGGCCAACCAGCGCCGGGCGGACGTGGCCCATCTGCTCGACTTCAGCGAAGTGCTGCGCACCCTGCTTATCGCCTGTCTTTTCATTGTGCTTGCCGCGCGCGTTCCCTGGGATGCGCTGCGCGCGCCCGGCCTGCACCGCTTCGCGTTCAACGGCGCGCTGATTTTTTTCGTGCGGCCGCTTGCGGTGTGGATTTCGTGCATCGGCTCGCCGCTCACCATCAAGCAGAAATTGTTTCTCGCCGGGGTTGCGCCGCGCGGAATCGTGGCCGCGGCGACCGCTTCGGTGTTTGGCATCCGCCTGCTCGAGGCCGGGCATCCGCAGGCTGAGCTGATTCTTCCGCTGGTGTTTTTTGTGATCGTGGGGACCGTGTTGTTCTACGGCATCTTCTCGCCCATGCTGGCCCGCGCGCTTGGGGTGGCGACGCCGGCCCGGCGCGGCACCCTGATCGTGGGCGCGAGCCTGGTGGCGCGGACCATCGCAAAGGCGCTGCGCGACGCCGGCTGCCAGGTGGTCGTCATCACCCGCAGCAGGCGAAACCTGGAGGACGCCGTCGCGGACGGGCTGCCGGTGGAGGAGCACGAAGTCCTCTCCGCCGAGGGTCGCCACGCGGTGGCGGAGAGACGCTTGCGGCGGGTGCTCTCGCTGACCTCGGACGACGCGTTCAACGGTGTCGTGATGCGCGAGTTCCTGGGGGACTTTGAGCGCTCCCAGCTCTTTCGCCTCCCCCTGCACGACAAGGCGCGCGGCTTGCGCCCGTTGGGCCGCGTCCTCTTCGGGGAAGACAAGACCAGCGCGGAGCTGGAGCGGATGATCGAGGCGGGCGCCACCGTGCGCAAAGTGGAAATCACTTCCGCGGACCAGAAGGTCCCCGGCACGCCGTTGTTCGTGCTGCATGAGAGGCTCGCGAAGCCGGTCACCATCGATCCTCCGTTCCGGCCGGTGGTGGGCACCTCCGTTCTTACTCTGGACGCAGGACCCCCTCGCTGACATCTTGTATCCGCACCGCATGGTCATCGCAGACGTCAGTCAGGTCGTGGCCGCGGTCGACGTTGGCTCCAACGCCATCCGCATGGTGCTGGCGACCGTCTCGCGCGACGGAGACGTCCAGCTTCTCCAGGCCCTGCGCGAGCCGGTTCGCCTCGGACGGGACGTCTTCGACGGCGGCGTGATCTCCGAGGAAACCACCGAGCGCGCGCTGGAGGCGTTCGGACGGTTTCGCGCGCTGGCCGATGAAACCGGCGCTCGCCAGATCCGCGCGGTGGCCACCAGCGCGCTCCGCGAGGCCCACAACCGGGAGGTGTTCGTCGACCGCGTGCTGCGCGAAACGAACATCGACATCCATCTGATCGGCGGCGAAGAGGAAGCGCGTCTCGTGACCCTGGCGGTGGCCCGCACGGTCAAACTCTCTGGCAAGGTCGCCATGCTCATTGACATTGGCGGCGGCAGCGTCGAGGTCACCATCATGCGTGACGGGGAAATTTCGGCGGCCCGCTCGTTCAACATGGGCACGGTGCGCATGCTGCAGCGCATGCGGGACGACGACGAGGGGAATTTTCACCGGCTGGTGCGCGAATATGCGGAAATCACCCACATCTGGCTTGACACGGCGCTGGCCGGCGACAAGGTGGACGTGTGCGTGGGCACCGGCGGCAACTGTGAAGCGCTCAGCGCCCTGGCGAAGACGCAGCGCGGCGGTCGCGAGGGCCCCATTGCCATGGCCGAGCTGGACGTGCTGGTGAAAATCCTCAAGGCCCTGAATTTCCAGGAGCGCATGGACCGCTTTGGCATGCGCCCGGATCGCGCGGACGTCATCGTGCCGGCGGCGATCGTGCTCCAGACCCTGATGCAGCAGGCCGGCGCCGAGGCCCTGACGGTGCCCGGCGTGGGTCTGAAGGACGGGCTGCTCTACGACATGGTGCCCGACCTCCTGCAAAACAAGAAGGATCTGCACCACGATCAGGTAATCGGGTCATGCCTGCTGTTGGGCCGCAAATACGCCTTTGACGAGCCGCACGGCCGCGCGGTGAGCCGTCTCGCGCTCGACCTTTTCGATCGCACGCGGGAATTGCACCATCTCGACGACGAGGCGCGCCTGCTCCTGGAGGCGGCCGCGCTGCTGCACGACATCGGCTCCTTCGTGAACGTGTCGGGCCATCACAAGCACACCCAGTACCTGATCAACGCGTCGCCGGTGGTGGGCTTGAGCGATTCCCAGCGCGCCATCGTGGCCAATGTGGGACGCTACCATCGCAAGTCGGCGCCCACCGTGCGCCACGAGCCCTTTCGGGAATTGCAGGCCCGCGAGCGGCTGGTGGTCACCAAACTGTCCGCCATCCTTCGCGTGGCGGATGCGCTCGACGCCGAGCACGCCGGCAAGGTGCGCAAGGTGCGGGTGGATTTCAAGCGCCCGCGGCTCGTCCTGAAATTGGCCGGAGACGGCGACCTCCTGCTTGAGAAATGGGCCATCAGCCGCAAGGCCGGTCCTTTCGAGGAAACATTCGGCGTGAAGCTGGCGGTGGACATCGGGTGAAAAAGACAGGGAACAAGCTGGACCGGGAGCTGCCCGGAAAATTGATTGCCGTGGAGGGGCTGGACGGCTCCGGAAAATCCACCCAGATTTCCTTGCTGAAGCGCTGGCTGGAAATCGGCCAGCACAAGGTGTTTTTCACCGAGTGGAACTCTTCGCCGTTGGTGCGCCGCGCCACGCGCACCGGGAAGCGCAACAAGAGCCTGACGCCGTCCACCTTCGCGCTCATTCATTGCACCGACTTCGCGGATCGCTACGAGCGCCAGATCCTTCCGCTGCTGCACGCCGGATTTATCGTGCTGGCCGATCGCTACATCTACACGGCGTTTGCCCGCGACGCCGTGCGTGGCTGCGACCGCGAGTGGATCCGCAAGATCTATTCGTTCGCGCGGCATCCGGATCTGACGTTTTTCTTCCACGTGCCGCTTCAGGTGGCGCTCAACCGCATCCTGGAGGGAAGGCCGCGCTTGAAATGGTATGAGGCCGGGATGGACTTGCAGCTCTCCATGGATCCCTACGAAAGCTTCCGCATCTTCCAGGGCCGCATCCAGGACGAGTACCTGCGCATGGCGGACAACTGCAAATTTCTCACCGTGGACGCGGGAAACGCGCCGCAGTTGCAGCAAAAGCTCATGCGCAAGGTGATCAACCAGCGCATCAATCTGGAGAAATACAAGTGGCCGGTGCACCTCATCCCGCCGGATCGCTCGCACCTCTACCATGCGCTACGATAAAGACAACGGCAAGCAGATTTACGGCACGCTGCTTCCCAACCTGAACCCGGCCTCACTCAAGGGACGGCTCATCGTGGTGGAGGGTGCCGACGGCTCCGGCCGTTCCACCCAGGTGGGACTGCTGCAAGACTGGCTGGAGGAGAACGGCTACGCCACGGTGCAGGTGGGGCTCAAGCGCTCCATGCTGGCCGGCCAGGAACTGGAGCGGGCCATGCAGGGGCACACGCTCAGCCCCATCACCTTCAGCCTGTTCTACGCCACTGACTTCGCCGACCAGCTCGAGCAAGAAATCATCCCCGCGCTGCGCGCCGACTTCATCGTACTGGCCGACCGCTACATCTACACCACCATGGTGCGCGACATCGCGCGCGGCATGAACCCGGACTGGGTGCGGGACGTGTACAGCATCGCCCTGGTGCCCGATATTATTTTCTACCTGGATGTCAGTCCCAAAGTGCTCGCCGAGCGCACGCTGCGCAAGAATTCGGTGTTGAGCTACTGGGAATCGGGCATGGACATCCGGCGCTCGGGAGACTGGTACGAATGCTTTATCCGCTATCAGCGTCAGGTCCACAAAGTATTCGAGGGGATGGCGACGGCCTACGGGTTCGAAGTCGTGGACGGGAACCGAACGCCGCTCCAGGTCGCCGCGGATCTGCGGCGGCGCATGAGAGCGCTGCTCGGAATGGAAGCCAGGTCGAGCGCCAAGAAGGCGCGGAAGAAGCGGCGCGCGGAAAAGGCCTGAGCAACGGCGCGCGGCTCGGCGACGTCCTGATGGGCGCGCTGCTGGAACGCTGGAAGACGGTCGAAAAGACGCTGCGCAGGGCCGCGAAAAAGATCACTCCGGACCGGGTGCACGACGCGCGCGTTGCAATCCGCCGCATGGACGCGCTGCTGGAGCTGCTCAAGAGCGTTGCTCCGGCCCGCGCCGCTGCGAAGCTGCGAAAGAGGCTCTGCAAGCCGTTGCAGCGCCTGGGACCGGTCCGCGACCTGCACGTGCAGGCCGAGGCGCTGGCCGCGTTGTCCGCCGAATATCCCCAGATGGACGGCGTCATCGCGCGCCACGCGCGGCAAGAAAAAAAAGCAGTGCGCGACGCGCGCGAGTATGCCGAATCCCTGCGGATCAAGCGGCTTCGCAAGCGCTGGCGCGCCGTCGTTGAGGAAGTCGGCCTGCAGCTCGCCAACGCGCGCCAGGACCGCCATCGCGCGTTCGCCATCGCGGCGCTGGATCAATCCTTCGCGCGGGTCAGCGAGTGCCGCCGCGCGATTTCATCGACGGATCTCGGATCAATTCACCGCATGCGGGTAGCGTTCAAGCGTTTCCGATACAAGGCGGAAGTGCTCCAGCCCCTGCTGCGCCGCGCGGGTCCCCGCCTGATGAGCGCCATGCAGTCGTTCCAGACCAGGATGGGCGAGGTCAACGACCTGCACGTGCTGGTGGGCACCATTACGGCGCTGCGCGGAAAGGACGCGCGGCTCGGACCGGTGCTCGACGAGCTGAACCGCGGCCTGATGCTCGCGGCGGATGGGTTCGTGCGGGAAGCCGACGAGGTCTACCGATTCTGGCGCACGGACTTCGTGCCGGAGCGCGCGGTGCGCGTTGAGGAGTCGCCCTGATGGACCTCTACATCTTGCGTCACGGCATCGCGTACGACCACGGCCATCCCGATTATCCCGACGACGACAGCCGTCCGCTCACCCCGAAGGGGCGCCGACGCACGCGCAGGATCGCGCGCGGCATGCGCGACCTGGGACTGCGCTTCGACGCGATCCTGACCAGCCCGCTGCCGCGCGCGCGGCAGACGGCGGAGATCGTCGTCATGGTCATGGGAGGGACGCTGGAGGTGCACGAGGCGCTTTCTCCCGACGGGGACGGCGACGTCGTGCTCGATGCGCTGCGCTGCCGGGAGCCGGCCCCGAAGAGCGCCCTGCTCGTGGGCCACGAGCCGTACTTAAGCCAGATGGCCTGCCGGCTTCTTAGCGGGCGGGTGGGGAACTGGCTGGAGCTGCGCAAGGGAGGGCTGATCGGCCTGCGAATCGACCTGGGCAGCCGCTCCCCCCACGCCCGGCTCAGCGCGTTGCTGGCTCCGCGGCATTTGACGCGGATTTCTTAGACGGTCTGGTCGCGGCGGACTTGTCCACGTACACGCAGAGCAGGTTGGTCAGCTTGCGGGACGGCTGCATCAGCATCGAGCCCCGATAGTACAGCGCCATGGAGGCGCCGGCGTCGAGGTTCATCGCCTCGTGGCAGCCCAGCGCTCGCATCACCTGGGCCCAGCGGTCGAAGCTGACCGGGGCCAGCGTGGTGACCAGCAGCATCTCCTTGTTGTCCTCAGTGAAGCCGACGCCGATGCGGCGCGTGCTGCCCATGATGTGCGGGTCGCGGAAGCCTTCCTTGCCGGGCTGCACGTCCACCTCGCCGTCGAGCACCAGCGCCGGCCCGCAGCCGAGCACGGTCTTGAAGCCGGTCCAGTCCTCAGTGCGGCCCCAGCGCACGCGGCGGATGTCCATTTCGTTGGCCTCGTTGATGGTGAGCGCGGTGCCCATCATCCCCTTGTAAAGCAGTTCGCCGTCCACCACCACGTCGCCGATGGGCTTCAAGCTCTTGGTGGAGAAGTACGTGCCGGTGATCGCGATGGTGGGCTGGGTGCGCTGCACCATCGCACGGAACGTCTCGTCTCCGCTGGGAAAGCCGTTGGCGACCACGGTGGTCACCCGCACGCGTTCGTCGCCGGTCTTCACGCGGATCACCGTGCAGGGCACGCCCGCCGCCACGGTCGTGGTGAGCGAATCCGTGGGATAGTTGCGGGGGAATGCCTTGGTGAGCGTGGTGGGCGGACCGTCCGGCGGGTCCGGGGTCCACACGTCGCTGTCCGGGCCCACGACGGGCCCGGCCGCGGGGGCGTCCTCGGCGTATGCGGTCGAGAGGGGGGAAGCCAGCCCGAGCCACGCAAGGCATGCCAGGGCCAGCACCGTGAGGAGAAAGCGCGGGTAAATCATAACCCAATATGTTGCCCGCCGGAGATATTTATTCCTACCGGAGCCTCTTGGGAAGAATATTCTAGAACAATTTCAGCGCCACGGTCACTCCGTCGGCCAGCGGCAGCATGCTCAAGCTCACCCGCGCGTCGGAGAAGATGTGCTTGTTGAGCCGGCGGATGGCTTCGGTGTCTTCCTCGTGGTTGGACTCGTCGTAGACCCGTCCATCCCACAGCACGTTGTCGACCAGTATCACTCCGTGTGTGCGGACCAGCGTCAGGCAGCGCTCGTAATAGTTCTCGTAATTCGCCTTGTCGGCGTCGATGAAGGCCATGTCAAAGGTGCCGGACTGCCCGTCGGCAATCAGGGCGTCCAGGGTCTGCAGGGCGGGCGCGAGCCGCAGGTCGATGCGGTCCGCCACCTTGGCTTCCTGCCAGTAGCGACGCCCGATCGAGGTCCACTCCTCGCTGACGTCGCAGGCCACCAGCCTGCCGTCATGGGGGAGGGCCAGCGCCACGGCCAGCGCGCTGTAGCCGGTGAACACGCCTACCTCGAGCGCTTTGCGGGCACCGATCATCTGGGCGATCAGGCCCATGAACTGTCCCTGCATGGGCGAGATCTGCATGCCGGCCATGGGCAGAGCGGCCGTCTCCTCGCGCAGCCGGCGCAGCACGTCCGGCTCGCGCAGCGAGACTTCTCGGATGTAGTTGTACAGCCTGGCGTCATCGGTCCAGGTTGCCTTCATGGCGCGTCCTCCTCTGGGATGTCCCATTCTTTCACCACGCGGCCGGTGCGCCCGTGCACGATGAGGCGGGCGGCCTCGCAGCGCGCGGCGAGCCCTCGCGCGTGGTCAATCGCCTCGCTCTGGCGCACGAAGGTCTGGCGGTGCAGGGGACCGCTGTCCTCCTCCACCTTCCAGCCGTCGAGATCGGTCAGCACGTGAAACACTCGTCGCTCGCGCATGGGGGCCAGGGTTTCAGGGCGCTCCCTCTGCATTCCTCCGGCCCCCGGCGGGGACCAATTCCGAGCTAGACCTTGCCCGCCGGCGCGCTCCTGGGAGGACTCGCCGGCGCGCGAATCCAAAGGTCGCCGCATGCGTCCCCACCATTTCGCGGATACCGGCCGACACGTGCGACGACTCGAGGCAACCCTGGTGATGGCCCTCGCCGCTCTCGGGGATCGCGAGGCTGAGGCCGCGCTCAGCGCCATGATCGTCGAGCCCGACGTGGAGCTGCGCATCCGCTTCGTTCCCGAGCTGATCCGCCTGCGGCGCGCCCAGGCGCGCGACTATGCGGCGCTCCTGGAGCGCGGCCTGCGTGACCGCAGCCCCAAGGTGCGCGAGGCCGTGCTGCGCGTCGCCATGGAGGACCGCCGTGAGATCTTCTTTCCCTCCGTGGTGCCGCTGCTGGTTGACCGCACCGAGAGCATCCGCTTCACGGCCAGCGCCTACGTGCGGCTGGTGGCCTCCCAGGACGTCAGCAGGGTGGCGCCCGTCCTCGACCTCGTCCGCGACGCGCGGCGGAGCCCGGCCGCCCGGGTGAGCGCCATCCGCTCGCTGCGCTATACCCATGACTTGCTGCCGGTGGCGGAGGCTCTGGTGGCGTGTCTGGACGATCCCCGAAAGATGATGCGCGAGGCGTCCGGCGAGGCGCTGGCTTTCTTCAAGTCGCGCGCCCGACTCTTACCGGACCTGGAAGTGCGGCTCGCGCCCGGGCGACCCGAGGATTTGCGGCTCTCGGCGCTGTGGGCCATCGCGCAGATGGATCTGCCGCAGGCGTTGCGCATCCTGGATCCGTTCATCGCGCACGTCGACCCCCGTTTTCAACGCGCGGCGGTGGCCGGGCTGGGACGCATCGGCGGCCCGGACCTTCGCAATCGCCTGCGCTTTTTGTGGGATGAGCGACGCACGGAGGCGCGCGCCGGGTTCAGCGGGCCGCTCGACCTGTGAACGTCCTGTTCGTCAGCGCTGAAGTGGCCCCACTGGCCAAGACCGGCGGCCTCGGGGACGTGGCCGGCGCCCTGCCCGCGGCGCTCCGCCGCCTGGGACACGACGTGCGCATCGCGATGCCGCGCTACAGCCACCTGGACCTGAGCCGCTACAACGTGAGTTACCTGCCGCACCCGATTGCGGTGCCCATGGGCTACGGGCGCACATTTCCCGCCTTCGCGTCGGGCTGCGCGTTCAGCGGCGGCACGCCGCTGTATTTCATCGGCAACGATCAATTCTTCAACCGCGGCCAGATTTACGGATATCACGACGACGACGGGCGCTTCAATTTCTTCTCGCGCGCGTGCCTGGAGCTTGCCAGGATGATCGACTGGCGCCCGGACGTGATCCACTGCAACGACTGGCACACCGCGCTGATTCCGAATTTCTTGAAGACGCTGTACTGGTATGATCCCTTCTGGGGGCCGACGGCCACCGTGTTGACCATCCACAACCTTGCCTACCAGGGGATCGCCGGCTGGGGCGCCCTGGAATTCGCCGGCCTCGCGCGCGAGGGATTTATTACCACCATTGCGGCGGAGCACGATTCCCATCTGAACATGATGGCGCGCGGGATCCTGTTCGCGGAAGCGGTGAACGCGGTGAGCCCGCGCTACGCGCGCGAGATTCTCACGCGGGCGTATGGCGAGGGTCTCGATCCCCTGCTGTGGATCAACCAGGACAAGCTCTTCGGCATCGTAAACGGGGTGGATTACGACGAGTGGAACCCGGAGATCGACGGCGCCATCGCGGCGCGCTACGGCGTGGCGTCCCTCGACGCGAAGGGGGCCAACAAGGAGGCGTTGCAGCGCGAGATGGGGCTGGCGGTTTCTCCGCGCGCGCCACTGCTGGGATTTGTCTCGCGTCTGGTGGATCAAAAGGGCGTCGACCTGATCGTCTCGACCATGGACGCGCTGCTGCGCGATTTCCCGGTGCAATTCGTCGCGCTGTGCAGCGGTGACAACCGCTATGAGCACTGGCTGTGGAACCTCGCCCAGCGGCATCCCGGGCGGGTGTCCGTGAGGCTGAAGTTCGACGCCGGGCTGTCGCGGCGAATTTACGCGGGCGCCGATATGTTCCTGATGCCCAGCAAATTCGAGCCCTGCGGCATCAGCCAGTTGATCAGCATGCGCTACGGAACCATCCCCATTGTGCGCCGCACCGGCGGACTCGCGGACACCGTGCAGGGCTTCAATCCCGACGACAACAGCGGCACCGGTTTCGTGTTCGACTCGTACGACGGCTACGGACTGTACTGGGCGGTGCAGCAGGCGGTGAAGTGCTACCTGGAGTTCCCGGATTCCTGGCGCGCCCTCCAGCAGCACGCCATGTCCCGCGATTTCTCGTGGGAGCGCTCGGCACGTCAGTACGTCGACATGTACAACTTCGCGCGGGAGCGGCGTCGGCACCACGCCATCGGGCGGCGTTACCCGTAAAGCCGCATGGCGTACAGGTGCGCGTCGGTACTGCCGTCCTTCCAGGCAAAGGTGTTGGCGCCGGTGCGTGGAACGGTTTCCTCGTGCACCCCGCAATCAAGACCACTGGCCCGATGGATCCGCAACTGGCGTTGAGATGGCGCTCGACATGATGAGCTTTGGATACGAGGCTGCCATCGCGGGAGAGCTTGCGGCTGGAGCCGTGGATCGCGAGGCGGCCGATCGCCTGGTCGCGGAGCGCTGGCGGCGGGAAGACGAATGGCGGCTCCGTGAGAAGATCAAGCGGTGGAACTTCCTGGCAGACGCTCGGCGAAAAGTACGCTGACATCATCGCTCACGTACGGCAGGTGATGGAGACTGCCAGGGTGACCTATGCCGTCATCGGGGGAGCGGCGATAGCCGTGCGTGGCCGGGTGCGGGGCACCAGGGACCTGGACTTGATTCTGCACTCGCAAGCCGGCCCGGAAGGTATGGATCGCGTAAAGAAGCTCATGTCTGATGCGGGCTTCGCCCATCATCCACGAGCAGACCGGCACGAGTTGGACCGGGTAACTTTATACAGATTCTGGTATCCAGTCAGCGCGGCGGCGTCCACGGGCGTGGACGTACAGGTATCCAGAGATGCGCTTCTTGACCGAGCCGTCGATCGTGCTACCGAGGTGGTGTTGTACAGCGCCGCTTTGCCGGTGGCGACGGCGGAGGATCTGGTGGTCCTCAAGCTGCTGTCCTTCCGCCCGATAGATCGGGCGGACGCTGTGGAGATCTCGCTGTCCGCCACGAACTTTGACCCATCGTATGTGGAGCGCTGCGCCTCGGAGCTGGGTCTGCTCGACCGCTGGCAAGAGGTGAAAGAAGCTAAGCTGCTCGTGAGTGGCCACCGGCCTGAGAGCTAGTCGTGCGCCCACAGTGCGTGATATTTCAAGCCTGAGCCGGTGTTAAATAATACCACCGTCTCGCTTTCCGAAACCCATCCGTCCTTCGCCAGGCGCAGCAGCGCTGCCAGCGTGGCGGCGCCCTCCGGGGCTGGGAAGATGCCGCTGTGTCGGCCCAGCATTTCCGCGCAGATGATCATTTCGCCGTCGTCTATCGAGAGCGCGGTCCCCTTGCTCTCGCGCAGCGCGCGCAGGATGAGAAAATCCCCGAGCGCCGCCGGCACCCGCAGGCCGTCGGCCAGCGTGCGCGCGTTTTCCCAGGGTTTCGCGAATTGTTCACCTTCCTCGAAGGCGCGCACGATGGGCGCGCAGCCCGCGCTCTGCACGCAGACCATGCGCGGGCGGCGGCCGTCGATCCAGCCCATCGCCTGCATCTCGTCGAACGCCTTCCACATCCCCACCAGCCCGGTGCCCCCGCCGGTCGGATAGATCATCACGTCCGGCAGCGCGCCGCCGAGCTGCTCGAAGACCTCGTAGGCCAGCGTCTTCTTGCCCTCCACGCGATACGGCTCGCGCAGCGTGCTCACGTCAAACAGGCCCCGCTCGGCCGCCACCTCGCGGGCGCGGCGCGCGCAGTCGGTGATGAGCCCATCCACCAGGGTCACCTTGGCGCCGAGCACCTTGCATTCCACGCGGAACGGGCCGGGGACGTCGGCCGGCATGAACACGTGCGCCTCCATCCCGGCCCGGGCCGCATACGCGGCCAGCGCGGAAGCGGCATTGCCCGCGCTGGGGACCACGAAGCCGGGCGCGCCCAGCTCGACCGCGCGGCTGATGGCCGCCGCCATCCCGCGCGCCTTGAAGCTGGTGGTGGGATTGAGCGACTCGTCCTTCACGTACAGCTTCGGACAGCCGATCTCCGCGCCCAGCCGGGCGACGTGCAGCAGGGGCGTCCAGCCTTCACCGAGCCGCAGCACGTGGGCGTCGTCGCGGACCGGCAACACTTCCCGGTAGCGCCAGAGCGAGGCCTCCCGACCGCCCGTCCGCAGCGTGCGCGCCGCCTTCTCCAGGTCGTAGCGCGCCAGCAACGGCTTGCCGCAGGCGGTGCACAGGTTCTGCAAGACGTCCGCGTCGTGGCGGGCGCCGCACGCGCCGCACTCAAGGTGGGTGAGCGTCGAGGTCAACGGGTCTGCACGCCCACGTTGGAGCCGCTGGCGACGCGCTTCTTCTTGCCGTACGCTTCCGCGGCCGTGAAAGGATGCACGATCACGTTGCGGCCCAGCACCAGCTTCTCGGGGACCATCGCCTCGCGCCCGATCAGCGTGATGCCGGTGTTGAGGCGCTCCGGCATCTCGCGGTTGGGCGTGTTGTCATCCCCGCTTCCCACCTGCGCGCCGGCACCGACGACGACCCTTTTGTCCACGATGCAGCGATCCACCACCGCGCCCGCCTCGATGACCGCGTCGTTGAACACGACGCTGTCCTTCACCACGGCGCCCTCGGCCACGTAGACGCCGGGCGAGAGCACGCTGCGCTGCACGATGCCCTCGACGCGGCACCCGTTGGAGATCAGGTTGCCGTCCACCTGCGCGTTGGGACCGACGCGCACCGGCCCGCGCTCCTCGCTGCGGGTGTGCACGACCCACTGGGGATCGTACAGATCAAGCGCCGGGTCCTCCGCCAGCAGGCTCATATTGGCTTCCCAGTAGGACTGCACGGTGCCCACGTCCTCCCAGTAACCCATGAACTGGTGGGCGAACACGCGATGGTGGTCGCCGTTCAGCATCGAAGGAAGGACGCCTTTTGCAAAATCGTTGGCGTTGGGATTTTTCACCAGCATGTCGAGCAGCACGTCCTTGCGGAATGCGTAGATGCCCATGCTGGCCAGGGTGGCGCGGGTGCGCCGCGGCTTTTCCTGGAAATGCTCGATGCGGCCGTCCGGGCAGAGACTCACCATCCCGAAGCGATGCGCCTCGTGCGGATTCACCCGGCGCACCGCCACGGTGAGATCGGCGTTGCTCTCGTAGTGCTGGCGCAGCATGGGCCGGTAATCCATTAAATAAATGTGATCGCCGGCCAGGATCAGCACGTGATCCTCGGTCTGCATCTGGACAAATTCCAGGTTGCGGCGCACGGCGTCGGCGGTGCCCCGCTGCCAGTCGCCGTAGGGGCCGCCGCGGAAGGGCTGGAGAAGCGCCACGCCGCCGGTCCCCAGGTCGAGATCCCAGGGCTTGCCGGTGCCGATGTGCGCGTTGAGGCTGCGCGGGCGATATTGAGTGAGAACGCCCACGTTGTAGATATCGCTGTTGACGAGGTTGCTCAGCGCGAAGTCGATGATCCGATATTTTCCGCCAAAGGGCAGCGCGGGCTCGGCGCGCGGCTCGGTGAGAACGCTCAGGCTCTCGCTTGCGCCGCCGGCCATGATCATTGCAAATGCTTTGGGCATGCTCACGCTCCTTAAACGGTCTGGCCGTCGCCGACCACTCCGTCGGCCGGGAAATTCACCTCGTCGCGCCCGGAGTTGATGAGCGCGTTGCGGCCCACCACCGCGTTCTCGGGGACGTAGGTGTTGCGCCCGATCAGGCTGATCCCGCTGGCCAGGATGTGCGGGTGCGCCTCGTTGGGCGTGTTGCCCTCGCCATTCCCCACCGTGGCGCCGGCCCCGACGACCACGTGCTTGTCGATGACCACCTTGTCGAGGCGCGCGCCAGGCCCCACCCAGATGTCGTTCATCAGCACGCTGTCGCGCACCACCGCGCCGGGGCTGACGTACACCCCGGGGGACAGGACGCTGTTCTGCACCAGCCCGCGGATGATGCAGCCGTTGCTCACCATGCTGGACACGATCTTGGCCTGCGGCCCGATCTTCACTGCCGGACGCTCCTCGGACTGGGTGTAGATCGGCCAGCGATGATCGTGCAGGTCGAGCTTCGGGTTCGGCTGGAGCAACTCTAGATTGGTCGACCAGAATGCATCGATGGTCCCCACGTCCACCCAGTAGCCGTCGTAGCGCCATGCGTGGACGACGTCGCCGGCCGCCAGCATCGCGGGGATGACGTGGTGCCCGAAGTCGGTGCGCGGGCTGTCGGGCGTGCCCTCGCTGAGACGCTCCTCCATGATGCCGAGGTTGAACACGTAGATGCCCAGGCTCGCCAGCGTGCCCTTGTCGCGGTTCTTGGGCTTCTCGTGGAACTGCACGATGCGGCCCTCGTCGTTGACTTCCATGATCCCGAAGCGGTCGGTTTCCTCCAGCGGCACGGACATCACCGCGATTGTCAGGTCGGCGCCCTTCTCCTGGTGGTGGCGGATCATCTCGGTGTAATCCATTTTGTAGATGTGGTCTCCCGAGAGGACCAGGACCAGGTCCGCGCTCTGGTTCTGCAGGAAGTCGAGGTTCTGGTAGATGGCGTCCGCGGTGCCGCCGTACCAGCTCTGGCCCTCGCGCCCCTGGTAGGGAGGGAGCAGGCGGACCCCGCCGCGCCCGCGGTCGAGATCCCACGGCTTGCCGATGCCGATGTGGTCGTTCAGGCTGTGTGGCCGATACTGGGTCAGTACGCCGACCGTGTAGATGCCGCTGTTCACGCAGTTGCTCAGCGTGAAGTCGATGATGCGGAACTTGCCGGCAAAGGGCACGGCGGGTTTGGCGCGGGTCTCGCTCAACACGGAGAGCCGCGTGCCCGCGCCGCCGGCCAGGAGCATGGCGACGGTTTTCATACAGGCTTCCTCGGAAACTTCATGCTGGGTGGCTTCCCACGGGGAGGGGAACAGTCCTGTTGAGTCCGTACGCGCGCGCAACTGAGGCGGGATCCGACGACGGGGGCGCGAATCCTGATGGAGATGCGTGGACTTCTGGTGGGTATGGGATTGTTGCTGACGCTGGGGATCGCTTCCGCGGCCCCCCAGCGGGTCGCGCTTTGCCGCGTGCCCGTGGCGCAGGAAGTCGTGAGCAAGGCCACCTTCCGCAAGGACAAGTTCTGGCCCAACGGCAGCACGCTGAAGGTCCTTTTCATCGACGGCGAGCCGGCCGTGCGCGAGACGGTCGTCGAGCACGCCTCCGAGTGGACGCGATACGGAAACCTGATCTTCCGGTTCTTTGGCCCTGGCGAGCTTCCGCCGGACGACGCCGACATCCGCATCAGCTTCCGCGGGGACGGCTTCTGGTCGGCCATCGGCACCGGCTCGCGCAACCGCCGCCTGGCGCCGACCTACAGCATGAGCCTGTACCACGTGTGGGAAGAGAAGCCCGAGCAGTTCCGCAAGCACGTCCAGCACGAGTTCGGGCACGCGCTCGGCCTGCTCCACGAGCACCAGAGCCCGGCCGTGCAGATCCGCTGGAACCGCGAGTACGTGTACGACTACATGGCGAAGCCGCCGAATTTTCTGAGCCGCGCGGACGTCGACAAGAACATCTTCAAGGTCTTCAACGATTCGTTCACCAATTACTCGGTGTACGATCCGCAGTCGATCATGCTGTACTACTTCCCGCCGGAGTTCACCGTTGACGGAACTGGCACGCCAGACAACACGACGCTCTCAAAAACGGACCGCGATTGGATCGCGAAACTGTATCCCGGCCGCACCTCGGGGACCGCGCGGCCCAGGGTGGTGTCCCCGCCGGGCCGCCCGACTGGCAAGCCCACGACCCCGGCGTCGTCCTCGTCACGGCCGCCGAAGTAGTGCCGCGCCGCGAATGCGCACAAGGAGGTCAGCCGGCGCGGCGCAGGCGGAAGGGCGCCCGAGCGGTCATGGGGCGGACCGCGGACCACTTCAGGTACGCGAAGCCGCAGAGCGCCTCGCTGCAATGATAGCGCACCCAGGGCTCGTTCTCCGCCCGCCGCAAGTGCATGCGCTCGCCGCAGCGCGGGCAAAGGGTCTTGCGGTCCATAGACTTCTGACTCCTCCGATTCAAACCCCACAGTAGCGAACGGAGGAAGTTTCTTCCCCGCGCATCTGCACGGTCGCGTGCAGGGCGTCGTACTCGTTGTTGTTGGCGTGCGATCTGGGCCAGCATCTGCTCGCGGAACGGCTCGTCGTACTGGAGATGGAGGAAGAAACGCGGCCGGGTTCGGCGCGGTCTCGTTCACTGACCCGTTATGGGAGGAAATTCAAGGCCGGCGCCCGAAGGCCGTTGAAGCCATCCGATCTCCCTGCGAAGGACGTTCTTCGCGAGGCCGACGCCGCGCGATACCGCTGGCCGGTGGGCATCGAAGGGTTTATCGCCGAGATTTCCATGAACGTCAACGGACGCCTCGTGTAGGGCGCCGTGACCGCGAGCGGGGCCAACGAAATCACCTACGAAGGCGCAGCGGACCGCGACATGGCCGAGCTGGTGCGCAGCGAGATCCGCGCCATGGTCGGCGAGCTTCATCCCACGCCGTTCGAGATGCGCGAGGGCCGCTGGCCGGTTTCCTACGCCACCGACGCCCCCAGGTTCGGGCCCCCCTGCGTCTGGCTGCAAGTTGGGAACCCCATCGAGACGCGGGTCCGGCTGCGCGACGGGCGCATCGACCAGACCCAGTGGAAGGCCGGCCACGTCGCCATGTCAATGGCCATCCAGGGGCTGGATCGGAGCATTGACGGCCGCGACATCATGCGCGGCTTCATGATCGTCTTTCAGCACCCGGAAACCCGCGAATTGATGGGCGTAAATTCCTATTACGACGACCACTCCCTGATTGACGGCATCCATCTGCCGGTCAATCGGAACGTGGTGCTGCTGCGGGACGGCGAGCCCATGCGCCGGGAGCTGGTGCTGCGCGGCCACCGCGTGCTGCGGGCGGGCGGATGAGGTTTCGCAAAGCGCTGCTCGCGGCGCTTGTCCTTCTCGGGTTTGCCTGCCCGGTGCTCGGCCAGCCACGTCGCGAGGAAGCCATCACTCGAACCTTGCTGCGGCTGGTGGGACAGATCAAGGGATTCCAGGAGCACAATTTTTCCATTATTGTCGGGGTGGACTCGTCGGCCAGCTTTGCCAGCTCCAACCTGACGTTTGCACGTCTGGCCCTCGGACAGCTCTTCCACCAGACGCTTGTTCCCGGAGACGCCGTCGCGGTGTTTCACTTCGGATCCAACGTCCATCCCATGCTCAAGGGGCGCTTCCAGGAAATTCCTGAAGGGCTTCCTCAGGCGCGCGCGGCCATTGATACACTGGGCAATCAAGTGGTCACCAGCGCCATGGAGAACACCGAGCAGGGCACCGACGTGAACCGCGCGCTGCTGTACGCGCTGAAACTGGCCGCGAAGGCGCCGGAGAGAAATTGCCTGATTCTGCTGCTCACCGACGAGTACCGGGAAATTGCGCAGTGGAGCAAGAAGCCCGCCAACATGAAGAACCTGGCCCGCGCGGTAAAGGCCTCCGGCAACGCGGATCAGTCGATTCGCCTGGGAGAAGGCGTGTATGTCCGCTACGCCTGGGCCACCGCGGCCGCGCCCCCTTTGAAGCCGGCCCGGTACGGCCTCGCGCCAGATGCCAGAAGCCCGCGCCAGGAAATTGTCAACCTGCTGTTCCCGCGTTCCAACGAGGACGAGCCCCCACTGCCCTCAACCCGCACGCTGTGGACCATCGGCGCCGTGGTGATCCTGGTGCTCGCCCTGGCCGGGATTGGCGGATTCGCCTTGACCCGACCACTGCCCGTGACGGTCAGTCGAGAAGTCGAGACCACCATACCGCTGCCCCTTAACAAGGAATTCGACATCGGCGGCGAGGCCGGCTTCCAGGCGTCCGCGCTGCCGGAGGCCATCGCGCGCCTCAAGCACACGTTTCCCAAGCGCCTCACGATCGTTCGGCTGCGCAGCAATATTCCGTGCCGCATCGTCCTTTCCGGAGGTGCGCACGTCGAGCAGGCGCCGCTGCCGCTGCCGCAGGTCGCGGATATCTACTGGACCGATCCGATTACCGGCCGCTTCTGCTCGCTGCACGTGTCGCGGGGAAGTTTCCGGCGGACCGCCAGGGGGGGCGCCGCGAAACCCGAGGCACCCGAGGCGCCGGCGCAAGAGGAGTTTCTTCGCGCCCGCCCGCGCGGCTGGAAGGGCGACGCGAAGTCAAGGCGCATGGATTAATCAGGGGTCGGCACAGCCGACGCCACCCCCGTTCTAACGGCCCGCTTCGCGGCCTGTTTCCAGCGTTTTACCGCCTGTTTGTCAACAGGCTCTAATCAGAGGTCGGCACAGCCGTTCTAACGACAGGCGCTAATTTCCGAAACGTCAGGCTGATTCGCGGTTCTGCATATTTCCGGCGGGGAATGGCGTGTGCCCACCGCCGGTGCACTTCCTGCGGCATGTACAGCATGGACCCTGGAGGCTGGGTCAGCTCCCAGCGGATGGTGGGATCGCCCAGCAGCCGGAACCGCAGCGGCCGCGAGGCCCCAAGCGACACAATGGCCACGCCGGTGTCGTCGGCCAGCTCCGTGATGTCGTCCGAGTGAAAGCCCATTTTGCTGCGGCCGTCCGGATAATAGTTGACCAGACAATTGTTGGGCTCAAATCCCAACCGCTTGCGCAAGAGACGGCACACCTCCCGCAACGGCTCCGACATTGGCGCCTCGGGGTATGATATTCCCGCGTAGTCATAAGGAAGCCCGAAGCTGGCGGTAAGCCGCGCCTTCATGCGGAGGTCCCAAGCCGTGTGCGCAAGCATCCATTCGAAGAGCGCGCTCGGCGCTTCAATGAAAGACTCGACGAGAAGGACATCAGGCTTCACGACGGGCCTGATTCGATCCTCAGGCGGGAGTGCCCCTTCCAGGCGGAGAAGCGTCCGCCGTGGTTGCCGTTGCCGGATCCGGGCCGGCCGGGCTGATGGCCGCCTGGGTGGTGGCCGAGGCCGGTCATCCGGTGACGCTGTACGAGAAACGCCCGGCCGCCGGGCGCAAGCTGCTGATCGCCGGCAGCTCTGGTCTCAACGTCACCTATGACGCGCCGCTTCCCGAGCTGCTGGCCGCCTATCGCGCCCCGGACACGCGCATGGCGGAGATGGTGGCCGCCTTCCGGCCCAGAGAATGGCTCGCCTTCATCGAGACGCTCGGCGTGAAGACATTCCGCGGCACCAGCCGCCGCTGGTTCGTGGGGGGGCTGAAAGCGCCGCCCTTGCTGCAGCGCTGGCTGGAGGCCCTGGAGGCGCGCGGGGTGCAATTCGCCTACCAGAAGGAATGCGTGGGATTTTCGTCCGGCGGTGTCCTGCGCTTCGCGGACGGCACCGAGGCGCGCCACGACGCAGCGGCGCTCTGCCTGGGCGGCGGCAGTTGGGAAAAAACGCCGGTCCGCTGGCCGGAGATGTTTCGCGAGAACGGCGTCGCGTTCAACGAATTTTGTCCAGCCAATATCGGCTGGCGCGTCTCGTGGCCGGAGAAATTCCTCGCGGAGGCGGAGGGCAAGCCGCTCAAGAACGTGGTGCTGACGTCTTCAAGGGGAAAACGAGCAGGCGACCTGGTGGTGACCGCGTACGGCATTGAGGGTACGCCGGTTTACTTTGTAGGCGAGCGCGGCGTCGTACATCTGGATCTGAAGCCGGACCTCACCGACGGGCAGGTCCTCGAAAGGCTGCAAGCACCGAAAGAAAACCTTTCCCCCATGCGGCGCGTCGCGAAGTCTCTGCGGCTGTGCGAGGCGTCCCGCGCGCTGCTCTACCACATGGCGGCGTGCGCTGACCTGGATAGCACGGCGCGCGCGGTCAAGAAATTCCCGCTCGAGCTCCTGGGCACCCAGCCCCTGGAAGAGGCCATCTCCTCGGCCGGCGGCGTGGACTGGAGCGAGCTCGACGAGCATTTGATGCTCAAGAGTTTCCCGGGCATCTTCGTGGCCGGCGAGATGATCGACTGGGACGCTCCGACCGGCGGCTTTCTCATCCAGGGCTGCGTGGCCCAGGGCCGCGCGGCCGGGGAGGGGATCCTCAAGTACCTGGCTGCAAGATGCTGATGACATGGAAAAACGCACAGCATCATCGCCACGCCGATGGCCAGGCAGGCCCGGGTCAACGCATGACGAATCCTGCGCGATCGGGGGTTAAGATGATGCTCGAAGACGGATCCGTACGGCCCGGTCAGACGGCCGAGATCGTTCTCCGCAATGGCTGGAAGGTAGCGCTGGTAGGCGATGGGCGCGTGGATCCGCTCATCGAGCGAGGCGCCACGCGGCCCGCGGATTACTTGTCCGCAATCACCGCGCCGCGTCTGGAAGCGTTCTTGCGCACACGCGAGCCGCGTCACCTGGGCGCCGCCTGGGAAGCGCTCGAGGAATCCAGCAATTGCCTGGAGGTCGCCATGCGCACCGGCGGGCAGTCTCTCTCGGTGGATTTCGAGAACCGCAG
>Ga0194128_10003933_pt1 | contig 22230 bp, 17 predicted proteins | sample TA2KigCa65mmetaG_FD_148650 | JGI IMG/M metagenome (GOLD analysis project Ga0194128, IMG submission 148650) | Freshwater microbial communities from Lake Tanganyika, Tanzania - TA2015037 Kigoma Deep Cast 65m | ecosystem: Environmental > Aquatic > Freshwater > Lake | place: Tanzania: Lake... | reverse complement strand
CACAGCTTCGAACGCCTTGACGCAGACATCGACCATTGGATCGAGGCCCAGAAAGTGCCTGCATGAAACTTGACTCAAACGAGATAACTTCTGGGGATCAAGGACGCTAGGGCAGGTTGCCAACCTGCGATCATGGCTTTGGCAGATCGGCGACCTGCCCCACGCCACCCAGTCTCTCGCCTACGTTCACGGGAAAGGCTGCTAGCGCACGCCTTGCACGCGCTGCACGCGCTGCACTTCGGCCGAGGCCTGGTCGAGCCGGCGCGTGGCGAGATCGAACGCTGGCACGCCCGGCATCGGGCGTCGCACGAAGGCCGTGGCGGGGACCTGAGCGTTGACCGCGGTGCCGTCGAGTTTCAGGGCCATCTTGAAACGCTGCTCCGGCCAGCGAAACTCCAGCCGCCGTGGAATGATGGCGCCCGTGTTCTTGTCGAGTTGCGTCTCCGTGATGTGTGCCGAGCAGATCTCCTTGCCCGTGGCATCATCCACCAGCAAGAACGCCGTCACCTGCGGCGTCGGCGCTTGTACGGCCCGGCGGTTCATGACAATGATCTTGCGAGTCGGCTTGCCCTGCGAACTGGTCTGTTCCACCAGCTTGATGGTGTTGCCGTCGGCCTCCAGGCGAAAGCGATCTGTCGGACCATACGTCCCCATGCCCATCGTTTCCATGATCCAGTCGGGCTGGAAGGGGAAGGGCAGCTGCTTGACTCGGCCATCGTTGAGGTCCTTGTATGAGCAATAGACCTGGTATGGCGGGTCCGCCTTGCTCAGCCAGTACCAGAACTCCTTGTCGTTGGAGCCAACTTCGACGGCGCTCTTGCCGATGAAGTCCGAGGTCATCGAGAAGTTGTGCGGCTTCTGGGCGACCATCTTGCCGCGCAGGCCGAAACTCTGGATTCCCTGTGAACAGGTGACGTCGATCTCAGTACAGCGCACCGTGTCGATACGCCGCGCGTTGTCGTTGAGGTACTCGAGGTAGGCAGCGACGGGCGGCGGTTCCCCGGTCACGGGCGGCGGCTTCGTCTCTGGACCCTTGTTCAAAAAGCTCCAGCGTGTGCAGCCCGTGATCAGCATGAGCAGCGTCAGCGCCGGAAACCAACGAGCAATTGTCATACGAACCTCAGTTGAGTGCCCCGTCTGAAGACTGAATCACTGAAAACGGAACACGGAACGCTCACTGCCAGCCGAGCACCTTGAACACTTCACTTTGCACCTGCATCATCTCCTCTTCGCCCAGGCGGGGATTGATGACCTCGTGCCTGGCACCGGTGCGGGTGCAACGCAGACTGACTTTCTCGATGTCGCCGTCCGTGACGGCTTGTTCGAATCTGAGGCGCTTGCGGCGCATGAGGAGCAACCCGACCACGTAGCGAAAGTTGACACGTGCCGGGTCACTCTGCCCGTCCAGCCTCAGGAAACAATCCATGAGCAACTCCGGGTCGAAGCGGGCCTTGTGCGCCGCCTCGGCGGGTGGGACCTTGCCGGTCCAGTAGCTGAAACTGCCTGGCGGCGGACCCTGCCAGCCATCGCTGCTGTAGTCCTTGCGGGCAAAATGTTCCCCCTCCTCAAGGAGAGCCGTGTAAAAGCGCTCCCCCGGCTGCAGGTCGCGACCAGTAGCCGCGCAACGCCTCGTGTGCGGTTCGATCTGATAGTCCGTCATCGGGATCGCCTCCGACTGGCGAAAACGCAGCTATGGCCCTGGGCCAAGACGTTCGCCAAGTGAATAGTATCGGCAGTCTGGCCGCGGGAACAAGTCGTCCGGATCATTCCAGCCTGGGATTTCGCGGCCTCATTGCCGTTCTTGCGGGCTGGGAAAAATGCCCGGGTTACCGGGACTTGCGTATTGCCGCGCGAAACCTGGGGCGTTAGCGCTGCGGCAACCTGCTGGTCAGCTCAATTTCGATTTCGCCGGGGATTTGCGGGCCCCAGCCAGTATATGCTGCGCGCGCGATGCCTTCACTGTCGAGTACGACGAGCCGCGGCGTGGCCTCCACGGAAAAAGTCACGTGCAGCCCTGTGCCGTCCAGCACGGGAAACGGCAGCTTCATGTCGGCGTGCTGCCGGCGAACCAACTCGATCTCGTCCGACACCGCCAGCGCCAGCACGCCAATGCTGTTTCCATGCTTCTGCACAAGACTCTTGGCAAATTGCAACACCTGAATGCCGTTCTCCGAGCGGGGGTTGTAGAATGCGATGAGCAACGGCCGGCCCAAACTGCGGTGCAACCGCACCGATTGCCGATCGAGCAGGTTGGTTACCAGGAAATCCGGGGCGCGCTCGCCCAGGCGGACGACCGGGATGAGCGGTTCCTGCTCCTGAGTGGAGGCTACGGCCGAGATCTCGCCACGCAGGGCCTGCTCCAGGCGATCTTTTACATACAACACGCCTTTTCGGTACGGCGTCGGTGGATTGTTCTCGAGGTAGTAGGTAATTCGTTTCAGCAGCACGTTGATCTGCGGACGGAAATTGCCAGGCTGCGCGAGCAGCGGCAGTGCCTCTTCCTGAAACTTGATCCCCTTGCGAATCTCGTCGCAGCGGTCGTCGTACAGCTTGCCAGGATAGCGTAGACGGCTATCCATCTCGTATTTGACCGTGGAGCGGAACGATGGATCGCGGCGGGCCGGCTCGCGGCGTTCGATGGTCCGTTCCACGCGGTAGGCGATGCCGAGACTTGGCGCCACCCATAGGGAATCGCGTCGCCGCCAGGCCGCGTGATCGCCTCGCGGTCTGTCCCAGTCTTCCGTTTGCTGCTGACCAAGCATCTTGACGCACATGGTGCCACTGCACATCTCGGCGCCCAGCGCTTGCCAGGTACACGGCGGCTGCCCTGGCTCTCCTGTTTCCCAGAGCTGATTCAAGCCGATTCGATAGCCGGGAAGTAGCACGAAGGCCCCGACTTCCACCGTGGGCGGACCGGATGCCGCCGTCGTCCACTGCTTGCCGTCCTTACGCACAATTCGTCCCTTGCGATCGACCTGTGCCAGCTCCAGCCGAATCGACGAGGGCGACTCCTTCAGCTCCTTGTCGTCCACACGGCTGTTCTTCAAGCCAAGCTCGGTCATGAGCAGGACGTTCCAGCCGTCTTTGGTCGAATCGATGACAAAGACCGTGCTGCGCAGGCGGTAGGCGCGCTGGAACTGCACGCCCGGGCTGATTGCCTCCTCGGTGTAGCTTCCCGCGTATTGCAATTCCAACCCCGGAAAAAGCTGCGGCGCCAGCTGCCAGCCAGCACGATCCGGAAGCTGGCCGACAAGGACGGTAGACGCCAATATATAAAGCGTTGTATTCATGAGGGTTGCATTGAATCTCCGTGCCGGAGCCGCCTTCAAGACGGTGCCCAAGCGCGGCGGGAGTATAGCAAGGCCTCCCCGATTCGCAAGCCAGGTTCCGGGCAAGCCGCATCTCATGCTACGCTATCAAGACGGCCTACACGCCATCACGATCAACGCGTTGCGCTTCTGGGGGAATGGCGGAACTTTGGCGAGTTTCGCTACATGAAAGCATGGGAGATCGACATGTTTGAAAGTTGCCCGAAATGCGGTGGTATCGCGACACTCCTGGAGATGAGGGAGGATTATCAGGAGATCCCAGACCTGAGCAGCCCGACGGGGACCGTTCGCCTTCGTGTGAAAGTGGAAGAGTTTCGCTGCCAGGAGCAAAGCTGCGAACATGAATTCGAAAAAATTGTCAGAGAATCAGAATAGCACCTTGACCCGCTACTGTAACAGACGGTCGAGGTTACCGCCGAGCCTTTGATGGACTTTTGCAAGCCCGGATCACAACACCTGTCGGATCGGCTCGCCGCCATGGCCGAAGTAGACGGGACGATGGCTCGATGTATGGATGGGACGCTGGCGGTCGATGCCCAGCTTCTCGTAAATGGTCGCGGCGTAGTCTTCCGGCGTGTGAGGTTGGTCGGCGACGTAGCCGCCGTCGCGGTCGGAGCGGCCAATGACCTGTCCGCCGGGCACGCCGGCGCCGGCGAAGACGATGGAATAGGCATCCGTCCAGTGGTCGCGCCCCTGGAAGCGGTTGAGCCGCGGCGTGCGGCCAAACTCGGTCACAAAGCAGACCAGCGTCTCGTTCAACAGGCCACGCTGATCGAGGTCCTCGATGAGGCCGGCGAAGGCATGGTCAGTGCTGCCCATCATGACCCAGTGGCCGATGCCGTAACGGCCCTCGCCGCCGGCGGCGATGCGCTCGGTGCCGCAGGAACCGCTGGTGTAAATGTAGTCGTGATGGTCCCAGTTGAGATCGAAGCCGCCGGGAAGGTCCGGCGTGAATGGCCAGCGGACGTCCACGGTCACGAAGCGCACGCCGGCTTCGATCAGCTTGCGGCCCATGAGATAGCAAGCGCCGCGGTGACCACGGCCGTAGAGGTCGCGGACCGGTTGCGGCTCGTTGCCCAGGTTGAACACCGACGCGACGCGCGGGCTGCCGAGAATGTCGCCGGCCTGCTCGTAGAATCGCTCCATGCCTCCGACGGGCCTTGCATAGCCGGCATCGACATTGGCCAGCAACCAGCGGCGCTGATGAAAGCGCGGCCCCGTGTTGTCGCTGTAGGGCAGCAGGTTGTTCACCCGCCAGCCGGGGTTGGCCAGGTCTTGACCGCCGGTCTTGAAAACACGCGTCGAAGCCGGCAGGAACCCGTTGCGCGTCTCGGCAGCTTGCTCATGGTTGCCAGGCACCATGATATATGGCGGCAGAAACGGACAGGTAGTGCCAAGTAGGTGCGTCGTGATTGAGCCGATGTCCGGCATCTCCAGCGGGCCGCGCGGATGCGATCCGGAAAGGACGTATTGCGTGCCGTCCGGATGGCCATTGGCTCCCGGCTTGGAATGATGCATCGACCGGACGACTGCAATCTTGTGGGCAAGCCGCGCCGTCCGCGGCAACAGAGCGCTGAGCTGCATCCCGGGCACCGAAGTGGAAATTGGGCGATGCGGGCTGCGATGCTCGGCGACCACGTCGGGCTTTGGATCCCAGGTATCGATGTGCGACAGACCGCCCTGTTCGAGAATGACGAGGACGTTCCGGGCTCTGGCCGCCCGGCCGGTGGTCTGTGCCTGCGCGGCCAGCAACCGGGGCAAAGACAATCCAAGCACACCGGACATGCCCGTGAGCAGAAACTGACGACGACGCCACGAATGCGGCATTTGGCTCTCCTCAGGACTCGACGGCGTTACCTTGCGGCAGCAGGGGAGAGGGAACACGGCAGGCAAAGCATATTGTTACAGGATCGCACGCCGTCTGCAACTACGCACGTGGCGGATCAGCGGGTCCAATGGTCATCAGTCCTTCTTCTTGTCCGGTGGTCTCGGCTTCAGCACCAGGCGATTGAAGGCGAAGTAGCCGATGGGCCAGATGTCGAACATGCCGCCGACGGTGGTCCACACGCGCATCGATTCGTGATCGGTGAATGCTAGCCAGGTTCCTCGCGCGTGGTAGGGCAGCGCCAGACAGTAATAGAGCATGCCGACAATTTGCAGGATTATGAAGATGGCGGCCAGCAGGCCCGGCAGCAGATAAAGAAAATGCTCGCCTCCCGTGGTGGCAATGACCTTTTCAGTCTTGCCCCATTCACGCGTGAGGGTGTTATAGCCACAGTGCAGGCAAACGACGGCCTCTTCGCTCTCCATCTCGCTGGCGCAATTCGGGCAACGCGGGGCCAGGTCGAGATTGGTGATACCGTATGGATTCTTGCCGTCGTCTTCGTCATCGTCGCCCTTGGCGGCTTGCGTGGGAACGGCGGGAGGCGGGACTGGCTTGGCGGCGCTCGGCTTTGGCGTACTGGGTTTGGGTGGACTTGGCCTGGGAGATGGCGGCGCTGGTCTGGTGGATGGATTCGCCTTCTTGGCGACCGCCACGTCCTTGGCGCCTGCCACGTCGGGTTTTTGCTTGCGCGGCGGCGTCCGTTCCGAGTCCTGGCTGCCGCCGACCACGAATGCTTCGGCGCAAAATGGGCAACGAATGCGCCTGCCACTCAGGTCATCCTTGCCCTTGAATTTCTTGCCGCACTCCGGGCAGGTGATTATCGGACTGCCGGCCATCTTCGATCTCCTCGTGGACGTGCCCCGGGCATCATTATAGCAAGAATCAGTGGCTGGACTTGCATTCTGGCAAGTGCCGTTTGCCGATAGCTCGGAGTGAGATCAAGGCGTGCCATCCAACCTCCTGCCCATTCCTGCGCAAGAGCGCATTCTGGTCTCACTGGCCACCTACAACGAGCGCGACAACCTGCCCGGCCTCATGCAGGAGATCCGCCACCATTGTCCGGGCGGCGATATTCTCATCGTGGATGATGCTTCTCCTGACGGCACCGGCCGGCTCGCGGATGCACTTGCGCATGCCGATCCGAGCATCCACGTGCTACATCGACCCGGCAAGCTCGGACTCGGCTCAGCCATCGTAACCGGCATGCGCTTCGCCATCGAACGGGGCTACGACCTGTTCGTCAGCATGGACGCTGACTTCAGTCATCATCCACGCTATCTGCCCGCCCTTCTGGCTGGCATGGAACAGCACGATCTTATGATTGGCTCGCGCTACGTGCCTGGCGGCGGTACGGTCGATTGGCCCTGGCAGCGCCGGCTGATGAGTATGGCCATCAACCTGCTGGTCCGCTTTCTTTTCCGCGTCCCGGTCCGCGATGCCAGCGGCGGCTACCGCTGTTACCGGGTGGCCGCTCTCGGCAGCGCCGGGCTCATCGATCAGGTTTCCACCGGCTATTCGTTTCAAGAGGAGATTCTGCACCGCTGCTGCCGGGCGGGCCTGCGCCTCGGCGAGACGCCCATTCTCTTCGAGGATCGTCGCGCCGGATCCTCAAAGCTTGGCGTCAAGGAGATGGTGCTGTCTTCACTGACCTTGGTTTGGCTGGGCTGGCGGGCATTTGCCGGCATCGACTCTTAACATCGGTGGTTGGGCGCCAACCTTGGAGCCATGCCGTTCTTCGACCAGGCAACCAGGCAACGGCCGGAAGTCCATTTGCGATTGAGACTTATCTTGCGATGGCCGAGCCGGTGCATTCGGCTGGATTTCACCGGTGATTCTGCTATGGTTCGCGCCGGACGAGGCATCGTTTCTTGTTGGAGAAGTGTCATGAGCACGACCGCAGTGGCGGCCAAGCCAAAGCGCAACCACAAGCAGCGAATTCAGCCGGCGGCGCCGGTGGCTGGACCGGTGGCCGTGCCGGGGTCAAGCGGAGCAGCGGTCGGGCGTCTCGCGCTGGATGCGCTGGAATGGCTCTTGCTCTTTGTCTTCTACGCCTGGTTTCTGTCCAACCTTGTGGGGGCGTTTCGGGAGGACCCGGCCAACTGGAGTTGCCTGGTCGTGATCATCTCCGAGAGCGTCACGGTCCTGTTCCTTCTGTTTCGCCGCGGTTCGCAGTCCATCTCCGCCACTCCGGGAGAATGGCTGCTGGCCACCGTCGCGACCGTGCTGCCGTTGCTGGCCTGCGCCGGCGGCAGCAGTCCGCCGGCCCTGGTCCGTCTGGGCGAAGTGGTGATGCTAGCCGGCATGACCATGCTGCTCTACGCCAAGTTCACGCTGGGCCGCCGCATCGGCATGGTCCCGGCCCATCGCGGCCTGGCACTGTCGGGAGCATACCGTTTCGTGCGACACCCGATCTACGCCTGCTATATCGTCTGCCATGTCGGCGTGCTGCTTCGCTATCCGACGTTGGCGAACTTCTGCGTGTATGCCCTTTTCCCTGCATTGCAAATACCGCGCTTGCTGATCGAAGAAGCCCACCTGCGCCGCGACCCGGAATACACCGCGTACCTGACCAGGGTTCGCTACCGGTTGATCCCGGGAGTGTTCTGATCCCGCTAAAAAAGACAAGCGTGGTCGAAGCTCGCTCGGCGGTTTCGCGCACAGGATCCTACGCGCAAAACCGCCGAGCGAACTTCGACCACGCCTGTCTGTGAATGCCAGTCCTAGGCCAGTATCTCGCGCACCACGTCATGCCCCTCCACGCCCGTCAGCCGCATGTCCAGGCCCTGCACGCGGTATGTCAGCCGCCGATGGTCGATGCCCAGGCAGTGCAGGATGGTGGCGTTGAGCGAGTGGATGTGGACCGGGTCCTCGACGATGTTGTAGCTGAAGTCGTCGGTCGTGCCGTGGACGATGCCGGGCTTGATACCGCCGCCGGCCATCCAGATGGAGAAGCAGCGCGGATGGTGGTCGCGGCCATAGTTCTCGCGCGTGAGGTTGCCCTGGCAGTAGATCGTCCGGCCGAACTCGCCGCCCCAGATGACGAGCGTGTCGTCGAGCATGCCGCGCTGCTTGAGGTCGCTGATGAGCCCGTGGCACGGCTGATCGACGTCGCGGCACTGGATGGGCAGGTCCGGTACCAGGTTGCCGTGCTGATCCCAGCCGCGATGGAAGATCTGGATGAAGCGAACGCCGCGCTCCGCCAGCCGACGTGCGAGCAAACAGCTCGCTGCGAAAGAGCCGGGCCAATTCACCTCCGGGCCGTACATGTCGCGAACGTGGCGGGGCTCGCTATTGAGGTGCAAGAGGTCCGGCACGCTGGTCTGCATGCGGAAGGCCATCTCATATTGCTCGATGCGCGTCTGCGTATCGGGGTCGCCGATCTCGTCGAACTGCCGTTGATTGAGCTGGCCGAGGGCGTCGAGCATCCGCCGGCGCGTACGCGGTTCGACGCCGGGCGGGTTGGGCAGAAATAGCACGGGATCGCCCTGCGAGCGCAGCGACACGCCGGCATGCTGGCCGGGCAGGAAACCGGAGCCCCAGAGGCGTTGGTACAAAGCCTGGTCGTTGCCGCGCGTCCAGCTTGGCGTCATGACGACGAAGGCGGGCAGATTGCGGTTGGCCGTACCGAGGCCGTAGCTCAGCCAGCTACCCAGGCTGGCCCGGCCGGGAATCTGGCTGCCCGTGCAGATGTACGTGACGGCAGGATCATGGTTGATCGCCTCGGTGTGGACCGTGCGGACCACGCACAGGTCGTCCACCATACGCGCCGTGTGCGGGAGCAATTCGCTGACCCACGTGCCGCACTGTCCATGTCGCGCGAAGCTGAATCGCGACGGCGCGATCGGGAACCGCGCCTGCCCGCTGCTCATGGTCGTGAGCCGTTGCCCCTGGCGTATGTAGTTGGGCAGGTCATGGTCGAACCAGTCCGCCATGCGCGGCTTGTAATCCAGCAGGTCCATCTGCGCCGGCCCGCCGTTCATGAAGAGATAGATGGCCCGCTTCGCCTTCGGGGCAAAGTGCGGCAAGCCCGGCAAGCCGCCGGTCGCCTGGCCGTTCGGGCCGTCGGACAGCAGCTTGTCCGGCATCAAGCTGGCGAGAGCCGCCGTGCCCAGGCCCATGGCGCCGGCGCGGAAGAAGTGGCGGCGGGTCATTGATTGGAGGTGCACGGGGTTCATTGGTGTGCTCGCATTCTAAATAGTCAATCAGGACGACCAGTCACGCGTTGGTCGAATCGCATCCCATACTTCTTTTCGGTGAACGGGCAGCGATCTCGGCGCTTCAATTCCGATTCTCACCCTGGGCCCATCAACTCCCTTTTTGGGCCCGTAATAGGTCACCCAGGCTTCAGGTGCGATTTCTCTGGATTGTCCTTCTTCGATCCAGACAGAGCGCTCCATACGGGCATAAGGGTAATCATGCACGGCCAATTCAACGGCGCCTACAAGAACCTTTGCCACGGTGACAAGCAATTCGTCACCGATCATAAGGCTTTCATTCGGGTAACGTGCTACGGTCCGTGCTGTGGTCATCTAACTCATCTCTTTCGCACTCACGGTCACCCATGCATAGGACAGCGCCTCGCGAGGCAGAGCGCGAGCGCGAAACGTAAACATCACCGATTAATCACCTCATCCAAATTCAGCACCAGGTTGCCTACCATTGTCCAGGCGGCGAGTTCCTGCGGGTTCAGCGCCGCATCCGGCCGGCTTTCGCCGACGCGGATCAGCTCCGCCGCGGCTTTCGGGTTCGCCTTGTAATTGGCGAGATGCTCCTGCAACGCACTCTTGAGAACGCTCATCTCGACGGCGTCCGGCGTGCGCGACGTCACGCGGCGGAACAGGCTCGTCAAGCGGGCATCCGTATCCGGCGTCTCCCGCAGCGTGCGCTCCGCCAGGTTGCGCGACGCTTCCACGAATAGCATCTCGTTCATCAACAATAGAGCTTGCAACGGCGTGTTGGTGCGCTCGCGGCGGACGGTGCAGGCCTCGCGCGACGGGGCGTCCAGCGTGCCCATCTGCGGCGCGTGGGCGGTGCGCTTCCAGAAGGTGTACAGGCTGCGGCGATGGACCTTTTCCCGCCCGGAATCGGCCCGGAAGATGCCGGTGTTGCTGCCGGTGAACGCCACCGCTTCCCACAGGCCCGACGGCTGCGGCGGCTTCACGCCCGGTCCGCCGACCTTTTCGACCAGCAGACCGCTGACGAACAGCGCCTGATCGCGGAGCATCTCGGCATCCAGGCGGAAGCGCGGGCCGCGCGACAGCAGCCGGTTGTGCGGGTCCTTCGCCAGCCGATCCTTCGTGACCTTGCTCGATTGGCGATACGCAGCGGACGTGACCATGCGCTTGACGAGCGTGTGCACGTCCCAGCCGTCGGCGATGAACTGCGTCGCCAGCCAGTCGAGCAATTCCGGATGGCTCGGCGTCTCACCCTGTGAACCGAAGTCCTCCGCAGTCTTCACCAGGCCTGTGCCGAAGAACTGCTGCCAGAAGCGATTGACGGCCACGCGCGCCGTCAGCGGATGATTCGGATCGACCAGCCATTTCGCGAAGCCAAGCCGGTTGCGTGGCATGTCGGCGGCGAACGCCGGCAGGAAGCCGGGCGTGTACCGCTCGACCTTGTCCCCCTTCTGGTCATACTCGCCACGCTTGAGGAGGAACGCGGGCCGGGGATCATTCCGTTCCTTGAAGACCAGCGTCGTCGGGATCTGCTTCTCGAGCGCTTCCTTCTCCTTGCCAAGCGCCGTCAACTTTTGTTGCAAGGGCGCGATGACCGCCTTCGTGCCGGCGTAACCATTCTCGAGGAAGTGCTGCAGAAGCTGCTTCTTCTGGGCATCACTGCGCTTGGCGCGATCGAGCTTGACGATGTCCTGGATCGGCTGCGGCAATCCGGCGCCGTTGACCGCGCGTTGAGCGCCCACCCAGGCGCTGAGCGTGTCGTAGGCGCGGTCCCCCTGCGGCAAACGCGTGACCAGGCCCCCCTTGTCCCAGTAGGCCGTGCCGCCATGCTGCGTGAACGCCCAGCCGGTGATGACCATGCCCGGGTTGATGCCGACGCGGGCGGCATCCACCTCCAGGCGGACCCATTGCCCCACGGCAGGCAGCTTGCCGAGCAGCAGCCGTTCCGGCGAATTATCGGCCCCCCAGGGAATGACGTTGTCGCCCCAGTAGGCCCGGTGCCGCCAGGTGTCGGTGTGCCACTGGAGCATGATCTCTTTCGGCGGCCTGGCGGGATCGAGATAAACATAAGCGAACAGCTTGTCGCCGGCGCCGACCTTGAGCCCCGGCTTGGCCTCGTGCAGCACGAGTTGCTGAAGATTGGTCGCCGTCAGCTTGACCGCCTTGCTGCCGGACTGCACCGGCGCCGGCTTGCCGACGAAGTTCCACGCCAGGTTTGTCCCGCCATCCACCAGCGTCTTGGCCCCGGCGGGCACCGCGTCGTCGATCCAGGTAAACTCGCCGAGCGGGGCTTCCTCCGCCAAGCTGGCGTCCTTCGCCGCATCGTATTTCACCTTCGCCGAGGCGAGGGCGATGTCCTTTTGCAAGGCGGCGACCTGTTGCTGCAAGGTTTCGAGCTTCGAGGCCTGATCTGGCGTGGCCGCGCGCAGGATCGGCGGATGCTGGGCGTTGTTGCCATCCAAGGGGCCGCCGTCGAGATTGTTGAAGAACGCGAAGACCTGGTAGTACTCCTTCATGCTGATCGGATCGTACTTGTGGTCGTGGCATTTCGCACAGCCCAGCGTCAGGCCGAAGAACACCGTGCCGTTGGTGTCGATGCGGTCCATGACATTGCGGACGTACGCCTCCTCCTCGATGGTGCCACCCTCGCTCGTGGTGACGTGGCAGCGCAGGAAGCCGGTGGCGATGAGCTGATCCTGCGACGGCTTCGGCAGCAAGTCGCCGGCCACCTGCTCGACGACGAAGCGGTCGAAACGCATGTTGCGGTTGAAGGCACGCACCACCCAGTCACGGTACGGCCACATCTCGCGGTAGTTGTCGAGATGCATGCCGTGCGTGTCGCCGTAGCGGGCGGCGTCCAGCCAGTAACGGCCCATGTGCTCGCCGTAGCGCGACGAGCGCAGCAGCCGATCCACGACCTTCTCGTAAGCATTTGGTGCAGCATCCTTGATGAAGGCGTCAACCTCCTCCGGCGTCGGCGGCAAGCCCGTCAAGTCCAGCGTCACCCGGCGAATGAGCGCGGTCCTGGCCGTTTCCGCATTCGGCGCCAGGCCCGATTTCTCCAGACCCGCCAGGATGAAATGATCGATCGGATTGCGCGGCCAGCCACGCTGCTTCACCGGCGGCAGCGGCGGCTGCTTCGGCGTCGCGAACGCCCAGTGAACCTTGTACTCGGCTCCCTCCTCGATCCAGCGCTTGAGAATCTGCTTCTCCGCATCGCTGAGCGTCTTGTTCGACTTGCGCGGCGGCATGAGCCGGCCCGCCTCGGGAGAATGGATGCGTTCGACGAGCAGACTCCTGTCCGCCTTGCCGGGCACGATGGCCTCGCGCTTGAGGGCGATGTCGCGCACGTCCAGCCGCAGCTTGCCCTTCACCTGCGACGTATCCGGCCCGTGGCAGGCAAAGCACTTGTCCGAAAGGATCGGCCGCACGTGCCGGTTGAAGTCGAGCTTGCCATCATCGGCACGAACCGCCGAGGCCAAAAATGCGGCGGCCAGGGCAGTGCAGATCAAGCTGCGGAAAACACCCATCATCTAGGCTCCTTCGGACAGGCTGGCAGGAAGATTGAAGATAGTATACAGCAGGCGGGTCCGGCGCGGATGACGAAGCGAAGATCACACCCGTTCATTTAACCAGGGCACCGGCCAGGCGTAAAGCAAAATCGGCAAGCGGCGAGGTTATTGGCCAGCGCGCGGAGGTTGTTCATCCAGAATATTCGTCCAGGATTCGTCCAGAGAATGACATACACCCCCTCGGCAAATCGCAATTCTGGCAGTCTCATCTCAACATGGCCGCCAAACTGGCAGGCTGTCCAGCATCGAAAGGTGGCGGGCAAGCGGGAGGGCGAGGCTGGGCTGATGAAAAACCAGGCGTTCCGTCATCCCGGATTTGTTGCGCTTGGCAGTGTCTCACAGCCCCGTTCCACGGGGCTTTCCGCGAAGCGGTTTTAGGCCCGCCGTTGACGGCGGGTACAACGGTTCGCAAGTCCATTTCCCTAGCCCCGTTCTACGGGGCTTCTCGCGGTTTCGCTTGAGCGCTGTATTCAACGGCTGAAGCCGAACCGCGAGAAGGCCCGTGAACGGGCCTGATGCTTTTCTGTCGTCTGCGACATCCCGCCGTGAACGGCGGGCCTAAACCGCTTCGCGGCAAGCCCCGTGAACGGGGCTAAGAGGGCTAAGAGGGCTAAGAGCGCAACAATCCCATGACGAAGTCGATTGCGCCTTGCGCTTCAATCTTCCATGCTTTTCATCAGCCCAGGGCGAGGCTCCTGCCGAGCCGTGGCGTAACAATAACCAGGCGGGTTCACGGCTCGGCAGGAGCCTCGCCCTCCCGAAATTCGCCCAATTGCTGCTCAGGGACTCATGAAATGGCCATCTAGGGCGCCGGCTCGATCAGGCAGCTCAGCGGGCCGAGCTTGCGGCCGTCGCCGCGGATCTCGTGGAAACCGCGGATCTGTTCGACCTTGAGCTCGGCAACTTCCTTCGAACCCGTCCAGACAACGGCCCGGCCCGTCGTGTGCGCCTCGTGCGTCGCGAGAAAGGCCTTCTGCTCGTCGAAGCCCAGCGCCTTCTGCAGCGTCTCCATCACGAACTCGAAGGAATGATGATCGTCGTTTTCGAGGATCACATGATAGGGCGGAAGCTGGCGCGTCTGCGACTTCTCACTCTGCTTCGGCTTCGTCGTGACAATGGTGTCCATGCGCGCTATCTCCGTCAAATGGCACGCTACCATTGAACCACGGAAAGCTGGCGATGGGAAGCAGGATCTGGCAAACAGGATCTGGCAAGCCGGATTGTGGCTGGCTTGCCGGGATCAGGCAGCGTTACGCTGCTCGATGCGCGCAGGGAGGGCGAACTCCGGCGACTGATCCTTCAGCACATAGAGCGGTCGTTGCTTGACTTGCTCGTAGATGCGTCCCACGTACTCGCCGAGCACGCCCAGCGCGACCAGCAGGCAGCCACCGATGAGATGCATGGCCACCAGCACTGCCCAGCCGATGCCGATGGTCCAGTCGCCCGACCACAGGCAGCGTGCGAGAACCATGACGGTTGCCAGCAGTCCGACGCCGAAGCAGGCGGCGCCCAGGTAGTACGGCAGGCGCAGCGGTATCGCCGAGAACGAGAAGATGCCGTCGCCTGCGAGGCGCAGCAGGCTGCGGAAGCTGTACTTCGATGCGCCGGCCTTCCGGCTGTTGGGATGAAACGGCACCTCGGCGACCGAGAAGCCGAGCCATTGCACCAGTCCGCGCAGGAAGCGCTGCCGCTCGTTCATCCGCGCCAGCACGCCGGCGACCTTGCGGCTCAGCAGGCGATAGTCCGACCGGGCAGGCCGCACATCGGTTTCACTCAGCCGGCGCATCACCGAGTAGAAGAGCTTCGACGTGAGCCTTTTGCCGAGCCCGAGTCGCTTGTCGTCGGCGCGGATGGTCAACACCACATCGTGTCCGTCTCGCCACTGTTCGAGCAGTTGCGGGATCAGTTCGGGAGGATGCTGCAGGTCGGAGTCCATCGTGATGATCGCGTCGCCGCCGGCCACTTCCAGCCCGGCGCTCAGGGCCGCTTGCTGGCCGAAGTTGCGGCTGAAGGAGAGAAAGCGCACGCGCGAGTCTTGCCGGGCCAGGCTCTTCACGACGTCGAGCGTCCGATCGCGCGAGCCATCGTCGACGTAGATGATCTCCGCATCGTAGGCGTGCGCCAGAGAATCCAGCACGGCGGCAAGCGCCGCGTGAAAGTGCGGCAGGCATGCCTCCTCTTCGAAAGCCGGGCACACGACGCTCACTCTAGGCCTTGACGAGCCCATGCGCTATCCGCTCCTCTCGCTCTTGCCGTGTTGCCAGTGAATACGCGCGAATCTCGCTCAACTGCTGCCACAGACAGTAGCTCCACAGTGTCAGCGCGCTCGCCGGCAGAAACTGCCAGATCCATGTCGAACCGCCTGGAACGATGCGGACCGCGGCGTGCAGCAGAAAAGTGCTCAGCACGGCGACCACGGCCACGCGCGGCGCCGCCCGGTTCACCCGCCATGCAGCCACGGCCATCCAGGAAAGCACCGGCGCCAGCAAGATGTACGTCGCCCATTCCGATGAGGGCCCGCACAGGATCAGCCAGCAGTTCGCCTGCGCCGCGATCGTTCCCAGGACCTGGCGCCGTGACATGCCGCTGCGTCGCGCGCACCAGCAGAGGATTGCCACCAGGCCCGCCAGCGTCAATTGCATGACGCGATAGGCCAGCAGCGACACCGGCGCATCCGATAGCCGCAAGAGCAGCCAAAGGTCGCGATAGCTTCGCTCCGGAGGTAGCAGCCAGCGAGTGTCCAGGGCAATCACCTCCAGCCAGCGCCGCCATTGCTCGGCCACGAAGTCAAAAGGTTGCACCAGAAACGGCGCGAGCAGACAGACGGCCAGGGCCGCCGCAAACGGCCGGGCGAATTCCTTCGAGTAGGCGACAATCAACAGCAGCGCCACGGCGAGCGGGTAGACCTTGATGGCGCATGCCAGCGCGATGCACGACGCCGCGATTCGCCAGCGCTCGGCCGCGGCACCGGCCAGGCCGGCAAGCAACAGCCCGACCATCAGCGGGTTCGCCTGACCGTTCGCCAGACTCGGCAGCGCCAGCGGCAACAGCAGTAGCCACAGTGCGGCATGCTGATGCCGGCTGAGCGCGCGGCTCACGACGATCCGCCGCGCGAACCAGGTGAACCCGCCCATGAACGACGCGAAGTTGACGACTTGCCAGAGAAGCAGGCCGATCGGGCGCGGCCAGACTGCAAATGCCGACAGCAGCATCGTTGCCGGCGGTGGATAGCGATACAGGTCAGTCGCCCCAGGCACCTGATAGGGGTCCTCGACCGCCAGCCAGCGCTCCGCGGCGCCGACGTAGATGCCATACACGCCGTCATCGTGCCAGCCGCACGGCACGCGCGCGCAGATGATGGTCAGGGCGGCGAGCCACAGCGCGGCCACGATGCGCTGCGACGTCGTCCACGCCGGCAAGCCTGCCTCGCCGAAAGCCCGTGTCTCAGGCGGCATGCTTTTTCCCTGCTTGCAACCGAGATAGCTCGCCTGCAGTGACCAGCTTCAAGCCAGCTCGATGACACGCTGCCAGGAAACTCTCATGTTCCAGCAAGGCATACTCGGCGACGCGCCGCTGCATCAGCCCGTCCTCGGTGTCACGGCCGGCGAGAGTCTCGTCCGCCAGTCCCGGATGACATGTCAGCTCCACCGTGGCGCTCGACGTCCGCTCCAGCCAGCGAACCAGGAAGCGCGGATCGCCGATCCAGCGCGGATCCGTGATCCCCATCAGGCATTCGGCCCCTGGAAAGCCCAGCGCCGCTTGCCAGCCGGCCAGCCGGCGTCCCAGCACATTGAGCAAGATGCGCTTCTTGCGGGCGCCGGACACGCGCCACAGCATCGGCCACGGCTCACGCACGCGCCGAAGGAATGGCAACGGCTGGATGCCGCGGAGCAAGCCCAGCAGGATGCAGTCGATCGGATGAAACACATTCACGTGATGGTGCGCGTTGACCAGCGACGGCGGCTGCCCCACCAGTTCTCGAAAACGACGCAGCTGTGCGCGCAGTTCGCATTCGATCTCTGTCGTGCTGATCCTGCCGAAGAACAGCTTCTTGAGGAATGCTCCCAGTGGCCAGAATGTGCCGTCCTTCTGGATCAGGCTCGGCACGCTGCCGGCGGATGAGATCGGCCGATCGAGCGTCAGGCACGGATGCCAGCCGAGTTCCAGCCGCGCCCCGGCACGCTTCCAGGCGCGAACCGCCGCCTCGGCATGCGGCGAGTTCACCAGCAGCACCGAGCCGGTCACCAGTCCGCGTTGCGACAACCGCAGGATGCCTTCCGACGTCCCCGGGCCGATGCCGAAGTCGTCGGCGATCACGACCAGATGTCGTTGCTGATTCGGCTCGTGCTGGCTGCTCAATGCTCTTCTCCGCCCGACGGATTGGCTGCTCCGGCATCCCAGGATGCGGCGACCGGGTATATCGCATCCCCGACCGCGAATCAAGCTGTCATCCAAGCGAGCGAGGCAGCGAGAGCTGGGAAAGATGCCGGGTGTGCGCGAACTGTGCGCCCGCCGCAAGCCACAAAGCCGCGCACCGAGCGAGTCTACCCCCTGAGCGTGTACCGCACCTGGCACCTGGCTTGACAGGCGGCGACGTTTTGTCTTATGCGAGATACTGGAAAGGAGCGACGATGCGGACAACATCAGCCTTGCCTCCCACGAACGGCTCGCTTGCGCGCTGGGAGCGCGTCGGCCTGTGGCTGCTGCTGCTGGCCTTCATGATCCAGGGATTCAACGTCGTCAATCGCTCGGTCTATCTCGAACGGCGTTTCACCGATCTGGGGATTTACCTGCGGGCAGCCTGGGCGGCCAGAACAGGCCAGGACATCTACTCGGTCACGGATAACGGTTGCCATTACGTCTATCCTCCGGCACTCGCCATCCTGCTCACGCCCTTGGCGGAGCCACCGCCCGCGCAGCTTGACCAGCCGCACGTGCCGTTCCTGGCATCCGTGATCCTGTGGTACGCGTTCAGCGTGGTCTGCGGACTGGGGGCCATTCACTTGTTGGCGACTGCGGTCGAGCGCGTTCACCATGATGGAATCGACCCGCGTCGCTGGTGGGCCTTGCGGTTCATTCCCTTGCTCGTCTGCTTGCCGCCGTTCTTTGGCACGCTGGTGCACGGACAGGTCAATCTGCTCATGTTGCTGCTTGTGTGCGGGTCCATCGCAGCCTGCCTGCGCGGCAGGGCTTTTATCGCCGGGCTGTGCCTGAGCGGCGCCATCTGCCTCAAGATCTGTCCCGCGTTCCTGCTGCTCTATCCGTTGTGGCGACGCGATTTTCGCTTCCTGATCGGCACGGCGGCCGGATCGGCGGTGCTGCTCGTCCTCATCCCCTCGCTCTACTGGGGACCAGCGCGGACCTGGGAGCAGCATCGCCGCTTCGCCGAGGTCGTACTTCTGCCAGGGCTGGGGACTGGCGATGACAGGACTGTCGCCAAGGAATTGACCGAGGTGACCGCGACCGACAGCCAGTCGCTGGCTGCGATCTTTCACAAGACTCTGTACCTGGATCGCGACAGTCGGCCCCATCATGCTTCTGCCGGCGTCCGCTTGCTGGCCCTGCTGGCCGCGGCACTGCTTGGCGGCGCGACGCTGCTGGCCGGACGCCGCGGTGGAGCGTCGCCACGCCATGAGTTGCTGTTCTTCGGTTGCCTTATCGTCGTCATGCTCGCGCTGTGCCCGGTGACGCACCTGCCCTATTTCGTGCTGCTGGTCCCGCTGGTGATGGCGCTCGTCGCCTGCCACCTACCTGCCGCCGGAACGGCGCAGTGGCTTACGCCGGGCTTGTCGGCCTGGAACGGACTGGCGGCCTTGTTCGGCGTGAACATCGTGTCACGCATCCTGCCGCACCTGCCCGATTGCTTTCTGTTCCGCGACCTGGGAGTGTCGATGTGGGCCGCTCTGCTCCTGTGGCTGGCGGGCATGCTCACGTTGCTGCAAGCACGCCGTCCCTTTTCACTTGCCCGGCGGGCGAACGCGACCTAAGGTTGCGTAACGGCGTTGCCAGAATTGGTGGCAGCACCGGAGGCAGGTTGTCGCGTCTTGGACTGGGTCACAACGCCTTTCATCCTCGAAAGGGCAAACCCGCCGCAAGACGGGGACGCAAAGCCATGGGCCTGGACTTGTTAACAGCGGGCTCCAGGCCGCCAGGCTGCCGCAGGGATCGACCGGCGACGAGCCCGTCTATCCCCGGGCGTGATTACTTCCCGCGGGCCCGCAAGATCCCCGGGGCTAAACATGCCTGTCCCGACCCAGCGATCGCTTCGCTTGCGAGGCGGTTACGAGGCAACCTGCCTCACTTTTAGTTTTCAGTGTTCAGTTTTCAGTGTTCAGTTTTCAGCAAAAATCTTTCGTCATCTTTCATCTTCACGCCGCTTTTGGCAGCGTCCGCACCGCCTGCCGCGATTCGTACCAGCGGCATACCTCGGCGAAGACCTGGTCCACCGTGATGTGCTGCATGCACAGGTTATTGGTGCACGGCGAGTTGCGGTCGTTGAAGGCGTTGATGCACGGGCTGCATGCCAGGCCGGCCCACAAGGCATGCGTCCGCGCCGACTGCGATGCGAACAGCTTCGGCGTCTCCGGGCCGAACAGCACCACCACGTCAATGGCCGTCAGCGTCGCGAAATGGGCCGGCCCGCTGTCGTTGGTGACCAGCACCTCCGCCAGGCCGCATAGCACCAGCAACTGCCGCAGCGTCGTTTTGCCGGCCATCGACGCACAGCGCTCCGAACCGACCTGCCGCACTAGCTGCTCGGCGGCCGCGGCTTCGCCCGGCGCCCCGGTGAAGGCGATACACGCTTCCGGGTAACGGGCCAGCAACTTCCTCGCCAGTTCGACGTAACGCTCCGGCGACCAGCGTCTGAGCGGGATGAGATCGCTGGCGTTGGCATTGAGCAGGATCAGCCGCATGGGCCGGCGATAGCCCAGCAACTCGCGCACCTTGCCGCGGACCTCTTCGATCTCCTCGCGCGTCGGCTCGAAGCGCGTCGCGACATTTGCTACCTGAGGAATGTGTGGAAACGTCGGCAGCGACCGGGCCGGCTGGTCCAGGGCGTCCACCATCATCTGAAAGACCCGGCTGGTGTGCAGATACGGATTGAACGACAGCCGATGTGTCATCAGGTCGCCACGGTACGAGGCCTCGCCGCCGAACGCATGAAAGCCGACCCGCCAGCGCGCTCCGCTCAGGTAACACAGCGCCGCCGAGGACCGGGCGAAGAATTCCAGGTCGATGACGACATCGATGCCCAGCCGCCGCATCCGCCAGATGGCCCCGAGCGACCCCTTGATGGCCCCGAATAACCCGCGGGCATTGATGGCGATCACGTTCTCTTCGGGGATAAGATCGAGAAGATCGAGAATCGGCCGATTCTCGGCAAACAGGAGAAAAAAGACATTCTCCCTGCCGACACGCTGCACGGCCGACTGCAACGCCCCCTGCGCCAGCACGGTGGACCCCTGCTCCGCCAGCTTGACAAACAGGATCCGCCGCGGCTGAAACTCCACCCCCGGCGTCCGCCCAAACAGCCCAGCCACCCGCCGCCACAACGTCAGCACCAAGCAAACCGGCATCCCCAGCCACTTATCGATGAACCGCATCCTGGCTATATTCATGTGCCGCTCCCTCGGCCGAGGCCAACTATCATCCCACTATCGCCATTACCAAAACCGCGTGAAATCCGGAAGGTGAACCGCAGCGCCGTTGCCGGGCCGGCCGGTAATCTCGAGCGCTGCCGGACGGTCATTTTCGCTGGACAGCCGGCAGCCGGTGTCTTCTAATGAGGAGATTCGGTTTTCCCTGACAAGAGGTCGCCAGTGCCTACGGGATGCAGCTCGGTGAGAATCGGCTGTCAATGAGAAAGAGGTAGATCGCGACCACGTCCCTCTACCGAATTGAAGGAGATACTTCAACATGTCCACGCGTGTGCGCTGGCTGGGCCATGCCTGTGTTTTGGTCGAATCGGACGGCAACAACATCCTGATGGACCCGTTCCTGACGGGGAACCCGAAGGCGGCGGTCAAGGCGAGCGAGGTCCCGGCGGATTTCATTCTCATCTCGCATGGGCACGGCGACCACGTTGGCGACGCCATCGACATCGCCAAACGAACGGGCGCGACCGTCGTCGCCAACTATGAAATCAGCGAGTGGCTCAAGGCGCAGGGACTGGAGAAGGTGCATGGCATGCAGCACGGCGGTGGCTTCGGCTTTGACTTTGGCCGGCTGAAGTTGACGCTGGCCTTTCATGGCTCCGTGCTGCCGGACGGCACCTACGGCGGCAACCCGGCCGGGCTCCATCTCTTCCTCAAGGACGGCGCCAAGATCTACAACGCCGCCGACACCGGGTTATTCGGTGACATGAAGCTCATCGGCGAGGCAGGCATCGACCTGGCCATCCTGCCCATCGGCGACAACTATACCATGGGCCCCGACGACGCCCTTCGCGCCGTCAAGCTGCTGCAGCCGAAGAAGGTCTTGCCCATCCATTACGACACCTGGGACCTCATCGCCCAGAACGCCGCCGCCTGGGCCGAGTGCGTCAAGACTGAAACGGCCGCGTTGCCGGTGATTTTGCAGCCGGGGGAATGGGTGACGGTGAAGTGAACTGGTCAGTGCTCGGTCACGACGCCTTCCCCGGCGGCATGGCCGACCTCAGCCGGAAATTGATCTTCTCTGGCGACAGCCAGACGACGACACCATTCTCGGAGACCGGCTCGAGATTGCCGGCGCGGGCGTGCGACAGAATCTCCTCGCGGACACCCCGGCGGATGGCCTCGCACGGATCACACGGATAAACGGATCAGTCCAGTAAGCAGCATACTCCCATGCCGTGTTCGCGATTTCGCCAGCGTCTTATCCGTGCCATCAGGTATCCGTGGTTTCTTTGTTTTTGGGCGACCTTACCACCCCAGCGCCTTCTTCAACTCCTCCAGCCCCGCTTGCAACGCCTCCTCCAACGTAGCGACGGCAGCGCTGACGGCGACTTGCCGGCCATTGTTGGCTTGCCGGATGACGCAGGCGAACTTGCCTTGCACCGGGACGATGCTCAGACTGTATTCCCATTGCTGGGCGAGGATGGCGAACCACGTGGCGCGGTCGCTGCCCAGAAAGAGCCTACCGCCGCGGCGAGATAACCAATCGGGTACTGATTTGTTTCAGCCACAATGGCACAAAACCGGTCAGGTTGTAGCGACAGTTCCGGCCGCGGCGTAGGGTAAGGTTCCTTGCTCCAAGTTCAGGTTCCGCTCGCGGCGGCGGTGACGCGC
>Ga0194128_10003932_pt1 | contig 22236 bp, 26 predicted proteins | sample TA2KigCa65mmetaG_FD_148650 | JGI IMG/M metagenome (GOLD analysis project Ga0194128, IMG submission 148650) | Freshwater microbial communities from Lake Tanganyika, Tanzania - TA2015037 Kigoma Deep Cast 65m | ecosystem: Environmental > Aquatic > Freshwater > Lake | place: Tanzania: Lake... | reverse complement strand
GGATCGCCTCAAGCGCGACCTTGGCTTTGAACTCCCCGGAAAACCGTCTCCGCGTCCTCATGGTGGATTATCCTTCGCATCGGCGAATCCACCTTAACCGCCTGTCTCAGGAAGTGGGACCACCTCAAATTGACTTAGCACAACCGCGAGGATCTTCTGAAGATTGCTCTTCCCCCCGCCGTTGGGGCCAATGAGAATGTTTAGGTGATCGTCGAATTCAAATGCTGTTTCTTCGTTGTAGCTTGTGACATTCGTAATGGACATGTTCTTGATTTTCATCGTCCTCTCCCAGGCTCACTGCCCAGAGCGTGATTGCGGAGAGATTCGTTCCAAGCTGAATTCGAACTTTTTGCACAGCTAATCGGCAACGCGCCTTTGGGAGAGCATTTCTGTAATGAATGGCATCAGTTAGGAGTTCGGTCTTTTCCACGCCATTGCCGACGACGCGGCAACGATCGCCCCGGCGAGCACCGCGAACAGCCCCGCAAGTCCCGCCGCGGCGGCCACCAAGCCCGCGAGGAACGGCAGCGCGAACTGGCCCATGCGGTTGCCCATGATGCGCAGCGAATTGGCCGTGCCGCGCGCTTCGGCCACCGTCATGTCCACGATGATGGTGATGCTGAGCGTGGCGGCGAGCCCGAACGTAAAGCCCATGATCACGAGCGTGAGGTGCATCGCCCACAGCGGCAGCGGGAATGCGAGCGCGGCATAGGTCGCGCCGCAGACGAACGAGGTCGAGATCATCAGCGGCCAGCGGCCGAACACGCCGACCATGCGCGCGTAGAAAATCCGCGCCACCATCGAGGCGGCGGCGCGCACCGTGAGCAGCAGGCCGATGTCGCGCACGTCGATGCCGCGCTCGGCGCCGAGCAGCGGGATGTAGATCAGGATCACGTCGGACGACGACACCAGGATCACACCCGCAGCAATCACGGTCACGAGGCCCGGCGTGCGCATGAGCTCCCGCACCGGCACGTCCTTGCGGTCTTTCGCCTCGGCAGGCGGAGCGGCGCTCGGCCGCATGGTCAGCGCGACCGCGAGCGACACGATCGCCAGCACGGCGCCGGCCGTGAACAGCGTCTCCGTCGGCGGCAGCGTGGCCGCGCCGCCCATCCAGCCGACCACATACGGCCCGACGCCCTGGCCGATCGCGCCCGCGACCATGTAGTTGCCGAACACCTTTTCCATGCTGCGCGGCGTCGAAGCGCGCACGCAGAGCATCTGCTGGCTCGCCATCAGCATCAGGTGGCCGGTGCCCATGATGGTGGACCAGATCAGCAGCCCCTCCGGCGTCGACCACACCGCGAAGCCCGCGCAGGCGGCGGCGAAGATCGCCGAGCCCATCCAGGCGGTGTGGGCGTCGTGGCCGTGGTCGATGAAACGGCCGATCCGCACCGCGAGCATGATCGGCACGATGGCGAAAGTGGCGGCGATCAGGCCGAGCCAGACGATCGACAGGTTGAGTTCGACCGCGCGATAGGAGGTGGTGATCCGCACCATGGCGGTGACGACCTGAACCAGCGTCGTGCACAGCAGGAGCGGCACGAGCAGGCGATAGTCAACGTCGCTGTTGTGGATGCGGTCGGAAAATTTTTGAAACATCGGGGCCAGACTATCTCAGCGCATTGCACGCCGACAGACGCGCCGGCGCATGGCCTGCGTGCCACGGAACCGGGAGCGGATCGAAGATCCCGCGAACCCGCGACGCTAGAAATCCAGGAAACCGAGCAGCGGGCCGCCGCGGGTCCGGCACGAGCGCTGGCAGGACCGATCGCAGGCGTCGAGGTACGGCCGGCACTCGTCGGCGTCGTTGGAGCGCAGGCAGGCGGCCATGCGCCAGTTGCAGTCGGCAGTGCAGTCGCGCCAGCACGCGTCCGCGTTCCAGACCGACGCCGCGCGCTTGCCCGCGGGGTAGGGGCTGACGCGGACCACGTTGCTCTTGGGGAATGTCACCGCCGGCCGGTTGTCGTACGAGTATTCGCCGGCGGCGGCCGGCGCGAGCGGTTCCGCGCCGAGCAGCGCGGCGGCGGCAAGGGCGATTGCTGCGAGAAACCTCATGGCAGTTAGCAAACCACGCCGCCGCAGGGCGGTCGAGCGGCCCTGTGGACGTTTGGGGATGGCGCGTTCCGCGCCCGAGCGGCGCCGTGCTAGTGCTGGCCGCGCATGAATATCCTCCTTCTCGGATCGGGCGGACGCGAGCATGCGCTGGCATGGAAGCTGGCGGCGAGCCCGCTGACCGACCGGATGATCTGCGCGCCGGGCAACGCCGGGATCGCGCGCGAAGCCGAATGCGCCGCGCTCGACATCGCCGATCATGCTGCCGTGATCGCGTTCTGCCGAGCGAACAGGATCGACCTGGTCGTGGTCGGCCCGGAAGCGCCGCTGGTCGCGGGCATCGTCGACAACCTGGAGGCGGCCGGCATCAAGGCCTTCGGCCCGACCAGGGCGGCGGCCCGGTTGGAAGGCTCCAAGGGCTTCACCAAGGATGTTTGCCGCGCCAATCGCATTCCGACCGCGGCCTACGAGCGTTTCACCGCCGCCGCGACGGCCAAGGACTACATCCGCCGGCAGGGCGCGCCGATCGTGGTGAAGGCGGACGGGCTTGCCGCCGGCAAGGGCGTCGTGGTTGCGCAGAGCATCGCCGAGGCGGAGGCCGCCGTCGACATGATGTTCGGCGGGGGACTGGGCGCGGCCGGGGCCGAAGTCGTGATCGAGGAGTTTCTGGCGGGCGAGGAAGCCTCGTTCTTCGCGCTGTGCGACGGCGAGACCGCGATCCCGCTCGTTTCGGCGCAAGACCACAAGCGCGTCGGCGACGGCGACACCGGCCCCAACACCGGCGGCATGGGCGCCTATTCGCCCGCGCCGGTGATGACCGACGCGATCACCGCGCGCACCATGGACGAGATCGTGCTGCCGACGCTGCGCGCCATGAAGGCGATGGGCGCACCCTACAAGGGCGTGCTGTTTGCGGGCCTGATGATCGGCAAGGACGGCCCAAAGCTGATCGAATACAACGTCCGCTTCGGCGATCCCGAGACCCAGGTGCTGATGCTGCGGCTGATGTCGGACCTGGTGCCGGCGCTGGTTGCGGCGCGCGACGGGCAGCTCAAGAGCTTCGATCTGCGCTGGTATCCGGATGCCGCACTGACCGTGGTGATGGCCGCCAACGGCTATCCCGGCGACTATAAGCGCGGCTCGGTCATCGAGGGACTGGACGAGGCGGCGCAGGTCGAGGGCGTCGAGATTTTCCACGCCGGAACCAAAGCCGAGGGCGGGAAAATCCTCGCCAACGGCGGGCGCGTGCTCAACGTCACCGCGATGGGAAAATCGGTGCGCGAGGCGCAGGCCCGCGCCTATGAGGCGGTCGGCCGCATCCGCTGGCCGGACGGCTTCTGCCGCCGCGACATCGGCTGGCAGGCGGTGAAGCGCGAACGGGGCGGTTGACGGCCGGCCGGTTGCATGCGTCTTATATACACGATATATATCTTATATATAAAACGAGGTTGCGATGGCGGTTCTGATCAAGGACGATGAAACCGACCGCTTGGTCCGGGCACTGGCTGCGCGCACCGGCGAGACCATCACGCTAGCGGTGCGCAACGCCGTCGCCGAGCGGCTGGACCGCATGCCGCTGCCCGCACGTGCGGTTGCGGACCGCAAGCGCCGTCTGCGCGACGTAATCGCGAAGTCCGACGCGATGCCCACGGTCGACAACCGGACGCCCGACGAGATCGTGGGCTACAACGAGCGCGGACACTTCGACTGATGGTCCTCGACACTTCGGCCATCGTCGCTGTGTTGTGCGCCGAGCCGGAGCGCGAAATCTTCATGGAAGCGATGGCTGCCGATCCGCTGCTGCTGCTGTCGGCGGCGACGTGGTACGAGGCGTCGGTGGTGATGGTAGCAAAGAAGGCGTCACCGCGCGCAGCCGAGTTGGTCGACAGTCTGATCGACAGTCTCTCGGTCGGCGTGGCGCCCCTCGATCGCGAGGCGGCGGCAGACGCGCGCGCGGCGTATTACCGCTTCGGCCGCGGGTATCACTCTGCCGGACTCAATCTTGGCGATTGCTTTTCCTATAGCCTTGCCAAAGCGCACAACCAGCCGCTGTTGTTCAAGGGCGAGGATTTCCGTAAGACCGACGTCGTGCCGGCCTGGCGGCCCTAGGTCCGGCGTTCCAGCAAGGACGGACCATGGCCCCCATTCTGCGTCTCTACGAAGACACCTTTAGCGGGGGCACCGCTGCGGTCGCGCTGCCCGCTCTGCCGCGCATGATGTTCGTCGTACACGGCGCAGCGAGCGTGGGCGGCAAGTCGCTCGCCGACGGCGAGGCCTGCTATGCGGGCGGGGAAATCGCCATCGCGCCGGGCAAGGATGGCGTCACGCTGTGGCGCTTCGAGGTCGCGCCTGCGGGCGGCCCGGGCCTGCCGATCGCGCGGCCGGGCGTGCGCACGCTGGAAAAGCTTTCGGCGATCCTGGAGACGATTCCGCCAGGCGACCTGCTGCTGCGCGGCGACAGCGTCGGGTTCCCGCCCGGCGGCTGCGCCCATCTGCACCGCCACGCCGGTCCCGGCATCCGCTGCCTGCTCGAAGGCGGCATCCGCATCGACACCCACGGTCGCTCGACGTCTTACGGTCCCGGCGGCGCCTGGTACGAGACCGGCTCCGATCCGGTGTTTGCCCAGGCCGCGGCAGACCGGCCAAGCCGCTTCATCCGCGTCATGGTCCTGCCGCGCGAACTGCTCGGCAAAAGCTCGTTTCAGTTCGTCAACGAAGAGGACAAGGCCAAGCCGCGGGTGCAGCAGTACAAGGTCTTCGTGGACGAACCGATCGAGGCGCCGAAGGGCTGACCGCCACGGTTTCGGATGTCCTCAACCGTCGGACAGGCCGCCGCGCGCTCCCGCCTTGCGCTCCAGCCTAACGCCTTCCTCGATGCCTTCGGCCACGGCCCGTGCGGCGCTGGCGATACGGTCCGCAATGCCCGGCGGCTGCCTCCGCCCCTTGCGCGACGGTGACTTCACACGGCGCTTGGTCTTCCTGGCCACCGGCCTGCGGCTCTTCTTGGCGGTCGGCTTGCGTGCCTTCTTGCGTGCTTTTGCTTTCGCCTTCGTTCTTGCCTTGGCCATCGCTTCATCTCCCTGAACGTTCGCGCGACGTTTTATTGATCGTTATCAATTGCACATCTTTGCAGGCGTGGCGATAATTCAAAATTCAGCGAGTCGACCGGGTGAATATCTGGAGGCCCGCGCGAGGCAACGGCCAGAGGCGGGAGGTCATCGATGGCGAAGTCACGCAAGAGTGCGGCGAAAAAGGTCAAGCGCAACGTCAAGACCAAGGCAAAGGCGAAAGCCAAGAAGCCGGTCAAACGCAAGGCCAAGCGCCGCGCCAAGGCGCGCAAGGAGGGCCCAATCGCCGGCGCGGTCCATGCCGTGATGGACACGATCCACGAGAGCGCCGAGTTGCGCCGCAAGCTGGCGGGCCGCAACACCTTCGAAGACTAGCGGGCCGCCGCGGCCCGCTTCACCACTGAATTCCAGTCCGGGCTCGGCCGCGCGTCGAACGGCGCGCGCCAGGCCTCGCAGTTCGTCGCCTCGACCACCTGCACCGGCAGCACGATCTCCGGCGGGACCGCTTCGCCGCGCAGATGGCGCACGGCGGCCTCGGTCGCGATCTCGCTCATCGCCATGGCGTCGAAATTCGCGGTCGCCAGCATCCGGCCGGCGGCGATGGCGGCGACCGCCTCGGGGATGGCGTTGACGCCCGCGACCAGCGGCGGTGCGCCGCGATTGGGTTCCGCCGCGAGCGCGTCGAGTACGCCGAGCGCCATGTGGTCGTTGGCGCAGAGCACCGCATCGACTCCCGGCCATTGCGCGCGCACGGCGCGGAACGCCTCGCGCGCCGCGTCGCGCAGGTAGTCGCCGCGGATCTGGCAGCGCACCTTGATGTCGGGGTGCGCGTCGAGGGCGTCGCGGAAGCCGGCCAGCCGGTCGACGCTCGTGGCCGACGCCGGCGTGCCCTCCACCACGATGATCGTGCCCTCGCCGCGCAGCCGCTCGAACGTGTAGCGCGCGATGTCGGCGGCCAGCGCGCGGTCGTCGGAGCCGACGAAGGTTACGCGGCGGCCGGCGGTGGTGCGGGTGATGATATTGAACAGCGGAATGCTCGCCGCGTCGAATTGCAGGATCGCGCCGTTCACCGCCGTGATGTCGACCGGCACGAACACGGCGGCGTCAGGCTTTTCGGCAATGGCACGCTGAATCAGCGCGATCTGCTCGTCGACGTTGTCCGGTTTCTCCGGCACATAGTGCGACGTCGTCGCGCCGAACCGCGCGGCGGTGCGGTCGGCCCCGAGGCGCGCGGCGGCATAGGCCGGGTTGGTGCGGTTCTTGGTGAAGACGGCGATGCGGGGCATGCCGTCACATCGGCTTGTAGCCGCGCTCCATGTCGACGTCGATCAGGAGCGAGCTGCCGCTCTTCAGTCCCTGCGCGATCAGGTCGGTGGCGTCCTTGACGGTCTTGGCGCGCTGCGCCTCGATGCCGAGCGAGCGCGCAAGCCCCACGAAATCTACCGCCGGGTCGGTCAGCTCCATGCCGACGAAACGGTCGGCCTGTTCGGCATGCCCGCGCAGCATGACCAGCCGCTGCTTGAGGATGCGGTAGCTGGTGTTGTTGAAGATCACCCAGACGATGGGCAGCTTGTAGTGCGCAGCGGTCCACAGCGCCTGCACCGTGTACATGGCGCTGCCGTCGCCGACCATTGCCACCACCGGGCGGTCCGGCAGCGCGAGCCTGGCGCCGATCGCGGCCGGCAGGCCCCAGCCGATGCCGCCGCCGCGCAGCCCGAAGAAGCTCTGCTCGTCGTTCGAGTTGATCAGCGAGCGCGCGCCGGGCGCCGACGACAGGATTTCCTCGATCACGACCGCATCCTTCGGCAGCATCGCGCCGATGGCTTCAAGCAAAGCGAGCGGCTGCACCGGGGTCTTGCCGGCAAGCGCGCGCGCCTTGGCGCGGAACGCCTCGCGCTCGGCGGCGATGGCCTCGGTCGCGGACTTCAGCCGCGCCGCAGCCGCGGCCTTGGCGGAGGCGCTCATGCGCTCGCGCACCGCGGCGGTCAGATCGGGCAGGGTGGCCTTGGGGTCGCCCAGGATGCCGACCTTGGCCGGGTAGCTCTTGCCGATCTGCCAAGGATCGGTGTCGAGATGGATCAACGTCATGCCCGCCGGCATCGGCTTGACGGCGGACGGCAGCGACCAGGTGAACATGTCGCCGCCGGCCGAGAACAGGAGATCGTGCTTGTCGAGCACGTCGCGCACCCCCTGCTGCGAGCGGGTGATCTGGCCGCGATAGAGCGGATGCGAGGACGGGAACGACGCAGTGTTCGGCACGAACTCCATGTAGACCGGCGCGCCGATCAGCTCGGCGAGCGCGGCCAACTCCTTGTGGGCGCGGCTCTGCGCCACGCAATCGCCTGCCATGATGACCGGGCGATCGGACCTGGCCAGAAGCTCGGCCGCAGCGTTGACCGCGTCGATGTCGCCGCGCACGCGCGGCGCGACGCGCGTCGGCTCCAGCAGTTCGATGTCGCCGTCGTTCTTCAAGATGTCGCCGGGCAGCGAAAGGAACACCGGGCCGGTCGGCGGCGCGAGCGCGGTCTTGGCCGCGCGATGCACCAGGATCGGCAGGTCCTTGATGCGCTCGACCTGGGCCGAGAATTTCACGAACGGCTTGGCGAGTGTCGCGAGATCCGCTGAGAGCACCGGCTCTTCGACGAGGTACTCGGTGTCCTGCTGGCCCGCGGTCACGAGGATCGGCGAGCCCGCCGTTTGCGCGTCGTAGAGCATGCCCATGGCGTTGCCGAGGCCGGGCGCGACGTGGAGGTTGAGGACGGCGAGCTTGCCGGACGCCTGCGCATAGCCGTCGGCCATCGCCATCAGCGCGGCCTCCTGCAGGCCCAGGATGTAGCGGATGTCGTTCTCGACCGCGAATGCGTCCATCAGCGGCAGTTCGGTCGTGCCGGGATTGCCGAATACGAGATCGACGCCCTCCTGACGGAGCAGGTCGAGGAACGCGCGTTTACCGGACATCACGGGCACGGGAGGACTCCACTCGTGGGATAGGGCGTGGCGTTGGGGGAATCTTGGTGCAGCTCAAACCTTTTCCGGACGCTTGCCGTAGGACGGCGATGGCGTGCCGGGCTTGAGCGACACGTGGGAATGCGTGCAGGTCCACGGCGCGCCGACGGCGGGCCGCATGAGGGTGACGGTGCAGCGCCCGGTACGCTCGAACTTTGTGCCGTCCTTGTGCAGGCCGGTGGAGCGGAAGATCACCGCGCCCATCGCCATCAGCCGGTCGGGCGACATGACGACTTCCAGCGTATCGAGGTCGTAGAGATAGTCCTCGATGGTCGGCCAGACCATGCGCCACTGGTCGCGTTCCAGCTCCGCCTGCGAGGTCATCATTTCGACGCGGGAGCCGAAGGCGATGGCGTCTTCGGCGAAGTGCGGCCGCACCGCCTTGAAATCGACATCCGACACGCGTTCGCCCCACCATTTGATCCAATCGGCGACCGAACGGCGGTCTTCGTCCAGAACAGGCAGTCTTTTCATGCAGTCACCTCGCAACGTCCGCGCGAAGCTTAACGCGCGGGCGCGGGCGATGCTACGCTTGGCGCGCAGGGAAAGAACTCGCGGCCATGCAGAAGATCGACCGTCAGGTTGCGTTTACCGGCACCAAGGACGTGGCTGCGCCGCTGCGCATCGATCCGGCGCGACTCGAAGCCCATCTCGCGCGCGAGGTGAGGGGCTTCGCCGGGCCTTTGACGGTCCGCCAGTTCAAGGGCGGCCAGTCGAACCCGACCTATCTGCTGGAGACGCCGGCGCGAAAATACGTGCTGCGGAGGAAGCCGCCCGGCAAGTTGCTGCCGTCGGCGCATGCGGTGGACCGCGAGTTTCGCGTCATCCGCGCGCTCCACGCGCAGGGCTTTCCGGTCGCGGAGCCGGTGACCTACTGCGCCGACGAGAGCGTGGCGGGCACCGCGTTCTACGTCATGGGCTTCGTCGAGGGCCGGGTGTTCTGGAACCCGGACATGCCGGGCTCCAATCCGGCAGAGCGCGCGGCGGTCTACGACGCCATGAACGCGGCCATGGCGCGGCTGCACTCGTTCGATCCGTCGGCCATCGGCCTCGGTGACTACGGCCGCGGCGAGAACTACGTCGCGCGTCAGGTCGACCGCTGGTCGAAGCAGTATCGCGCTTCGGAGACGCAAAAGATCGACGAGATGGAGCGATTGATCGAATGGCTGCCGGCGCACATTCCGCCGGGCGGACCGGTGCGGCTGGTGCACGGCGACTATCGGCTCGACAACGTGATCCTGCACGCCAGCGAGCCGCGGGTGCTGGCGGTACTCGATTGGGAGCTTTCGACGCTCGGCGATCCGCTGGCCGACTTCACCTATCACCTGATGCAGTGGCACATGCCGCCCGACGACACAGGCGCCGGCACCGGGTCGCTGGTCGGCTGCGATCTCGCAGCGCTCGGCATCCCGAAGCTGTCCGATTACGTGGACGCCTATGTGGCGCGCACCGGGCTCGACCCGCGTTCGCATCTGAACGCCTATCTTGCCTACAATTTCTTTCGGATCGCGGCGATCCTGCAGGGCATCGCCGGCCGCGTGCGCGACGGCACCGCGACCAGCGAGCACGCGCCGGCCAAGGCGCAGATGGTGCGGCCGCTCGCCGAGGTCGCCTGGCGCTTCGCGCGCGAGGCGGGGGCGGGATGAAAACCGTCGGCCTCGCGCTCGGCGGCGGCGGGGCGCGCGGCCTCGCCCATATCGCCGTGATCGAGGCGCTTGACGACATGGGCGTGCGGCCGGCGGCGATCGCCGGCACCTCGATTGGCGCGATCATCGGGGCGGGCTGCGCCGCCGGCATGAGCGGCAAGGAGATGCGCCGCTACGCCATCTCGCTCGCGCACAACCGCGCCGAGGTGATGCGCCGCATGATTCGCTCGCGCGCCGGCAAGCTCAGCGACCTGTTCGGCGGCGGCTTCGGCGACGCGACGCGGCTCGACGCCGAACGGATGTGCGAGCACTTCCTGCCGGAGGCGCTGCCCGAGGATTTCGCAGGCCTGCCGATTCCGCTCACGGTGATCGCCTCCGATCTCTACCGTCGCAGCGAGGTCGTGTTCGACCGCGGCCCGTTGCGCCGCGCGCTGGCAGCATCCATCGCACTGCCGACAATCATGCGGCCGGTGGAGGTCGATGGTCGGGTGCTGGTCGACGGCGGAGCGACCAACCCGTTGCCCTTCGACCGGCTGCGGGGACGGGCCGACGTCATCGTGGCGGTCGAGATTTCAGGCCCGGTGTCGGCAAGCCGCCGCGAGGTGCCGAGCGCGCTCGAATGCCTCTATGCGACGGTGCTGGTGATGACGCATTCGATCATCAGCGAGAAGCTGAAGCAGGGTGCGCCCGATCTCCTGCTGCAGCCCAATGTCGGATCGTTCCGCACGCTGAACTTCCTTCAGGCCAGCGCGATCCTGCGCGCCGCCGAGCCGGTGAAGGCGGAAATCCGCGAGCGGCTGGGGCGGCTGCTTGCGTAACGCCGTCACCCGCATTTGAATTAATTCACGCGCAATCCACGTGCATTTCATTCGGATTTGGCCGCCAAGGTCGCGGCTCGATGCGCGTATCCGGCACCATCGTCCAAGGGATTTCGACCCGCCCCGGCACGACCTGGGACGGCCGCAGCGCCGCGCCCGACCGCCGCGCCGATCACAAGCGCAACGAGACGCAGGAACCGTCCGGCGACGATCCGCCGCCCGAGCCCGGCACCGGCGCAATCGTCGACCGCAAGGTCTGAACGACGCCGGCCTCCGACAGTCTGCCGCCATTTCGGCCGCGGAGCGCCGCTTTGCGTGCGGCCAGGCGCCATATTCCGGCCCGCGCTTGACTTTGCGGTGGCGGCGCTGTTCACACAGCCGGGACCGTAAACTTTTCGCAGAATTGTCGGGACGGCGCGGGCGCGATGTCGAAGGTTCGTATCGTCCGGCTCGGGCTTGGTCTGGCTGTGATCCTGGCCGTGACCGGCATTGCCGAGGCTCAGGCGCCGGCCCCAACTCCAACCGTGACGCAGCGGCTGCGCCAGCAGGTGGAGCAGCAGCAGCGCCAGATCGAGCAGCAGCAGCGGCAGATAGAGCAGCAACAGCGCCAGCTGGAGCAGCGTCAGCGCGAGATCGAGCAGCGCGACCGGGAGATCGAATTGCAGCGGCGTCAGCAGCAGGCGCCGCCCCAGCGTGCGGTGCAGCCCGCGCCGCCGCCGCCCCCGCCGCAGGCGACGGTGCCGGTGACCGTCCAGCGCAGCGCGGATGAGCGGACCGCGGAGCAACAGGATCGTGACGCGCGATCCGCGCTCAACACGCGGCTGTTGCTCCTCGCTTCCGTTCTGGCCGCGGTCGGCCTGCTTCTGTTCATCGCCTTTGGGGTGCAGGCGTACTATCTCTGGCTTGCCCTGCGCGCCATGCGGCGCACCGCCAGCCTCGGCGACCGGAACCTGACGCTGACGCAGCGCGCGTTCGTGTTTCCGCGCAGGCTCGACTGGACGGTCGCGGGCGACAGCGTGACGATCGTGCCGAGTTGGGAGAACAACGGCGCGACGCCGGCGCGCAGCCTGCGCATCAGCACCAACTGGCGTTCGCTGCACGGCGATCTGCCGGCGGATTTCCCCTACAACTACCAGCGCGCGCCGGATCGCGTGTTCCTCGGGCCGAAGGCCGCAAGCGAAGTCGGCGCGCTGACCATTCCGCTGCGCGACGTCCAGGCGGCGGCGGATCGGCGCGTGCAGCTCTACGTCTGGGGCCGCGCCACCTACGAGGACATCTTCGAGGGCACCGAACCGCACTTCATCGAATTTTGCTACCAGGTCGAGCCGTCGGCGGGGCCGTCCGGCGCCGTGAAGCTGACGTTCACGCACCACGGCCCCTACAACCGCGCCGACGGCGACAGCATGCGGCCGAACGATCCTGACTTTCGCTGACCGGCAGTCAGCCGCGGCGGGTTTCGAAGAAGCTGCGCAGCAGGGCGGCGGATTCGCCCTCGGCGATGCCGCCATAGACTTCGGGCCGGTGATGGCACGCCGGCGACTGGAAGAACCGCACGCCGTTCTCGACCGCGCCGCCCTTGGGATCGGCCGCGCCGTAGTACAGCCGCCGGATGCGCGCGAACGAGATCGCGGCTGCGCACATCGCGCAGGGCTCGAGCGTCACATAGAGATCGCAGTCGGTCAGCCGCTCGGTGCCGAGTGCGCGCGCGGCCTCCCGGATCGCCAGCATTTCGGCGTGGGCAGTGGGGTCCTTGTCGGCGAGGGTGCGGTTGCCGGCGGCGGCCACGACCGCGCCGTCCCGCACGACGACGCAGCCCACGGGCACCTCGCCCGCGGCCTGTGCGGCGCGGGCCCGTTCGAGCGCGAGGTCCATGAAGGATGGCAATGAAGTATCCCGCGTCCTGGCAGCCGGGCCTGTATAAAGACCCGGATGCCCGGCATAAAGCCGGGCATGACGGCGGACGGAACGATGGACGACAAAAAGGATCGCAAATCGCACCGCGGACGGCCGTTCCGCGGCAAGCGGCTGAAGACCTCGCTGCCGCGGCCTGAGGCCACGCCGGAGCTTCCGCCCGCCAAGGACGGCGAGCGCATCGCCCGCGCCATCGCGCGGGCGGGCCTGTGCTCGCGCCGCGAGGCCGAGGCATGGATTGCCGCCGGCCGCGTCGCGGTCAACGGCGCGGCGATTTCCTCGCCCGCGCTCGACGTCACGCCGCAGGACCGCATCGCGGTCGACGGCAAGCCGCTGCCGCAGCGCGAGCGCACCCGGCTCTACCTGTTCCACAAGCCGCGCGGCCTGGTCACCACCAGCGCCGACACGCACGGTCGTCCGACCATCTTCGGTGCGCTGCCGAAGGACATGCCGCGCGTTGTCAGCATCGGCCGGCTCGACCTCAACACCGAGGGGTTGCTGCTGCTGACCAACGACGGCGGATTGGCGCGCGCGCTGGAACTGCCGTCCACCGGCTGGCTGCGCCGCTATCGCGTGCGCGCCTTCGGCGCCATCGACCAGCGGCGGCTCGACGGGCTTCGCAACGGGATCGAGGTCGACGGCGTGCGCTACGGGGCGATCGAGGCGATGCTCGAACGTCCGCAGGGCGACAACGTGTGGCTCACCTTTGCGATGCGCGAGGGCAAGAACCGCGAAATCCGCAACGTGCTGGGCGCGCTGGGTCTGAAGGTCAACCGGCTGATCCGCGTGTCCTACGGGCCGTTCCAGTTGGGCGACCTGCCGGCCGGTGCGGTCGAGGAGGTGCGCACGCGGACGCTGCGCGAGCAACTCGGCTCGCGCATTGCCGCACAGGCAGGCGCGGATTTCTCCGGGCCGATTGTGGAGCGGGAAACGCCGGAGCCGCAGGTCGCGCGGCCGCCTCATCGCGCCGAGTCGCGGGAGCCGAAGCCCTCAGCCGCCGAAAAACGGCCCCGGCCGCCCGCCCCGTTCAAAGAACGGCCGAATCCCGCTGCCGCGGGCGACGGCCACGGCCGCCCGCCGGGCGCAGACCGGCCGCAGCGGTCTCATCGCACGGACGGAGAGCGGCCGAACGCCAGGCAAAGGCATCACGGCCCGTTTCGCCCCAAGCAACGGAAGCGCTGATGCGCATCGTCGGCGGCCGGTTCGGCGGACGTCCACTGTCGGCGCCGAAGTCGCGCGCGATCCGGCCCAGCGCCGACCGCCTGCGCGAGTCGCTGTTCAACATCCTGGCGCACGCCTACGGCGATCCGTGCGCGGGCGCGCGCGTGCTCGACCTGTTCGCCGGCACCGGCGCGCTCGGGCTAGAGGCGATGTCGCGCGGGGCGGCGTTCGCGCTGTTCGTCGACGATGGCGCGGAGGCGCGCGCGCTGATCCGCGGCAACGTGGACGCGCTGGGACTCGGTGGCGCGACCAAAATCTTTCGGCGCGACGCCACGCGGCTCGGCCCGGTGGGCACCGAGCCGTTCACGCTGGCGTTTCTCGACCCGCCCTACGGGCAGGGGCTCGCCGAACGCGCGCTCGCCTCGGTGTGCGACGGGGGATGGCTCGCGCCCGGCGCGCTGGTGGTGGTGGAGGAGGCCGCCGCCGCGGGCTTCGCCGCGCCGGAAGGTTTCGAGGAACTGGAGCGCCGCAGCTACGACGACACGGCGCTGGTGTTCCTGCGGGCAAAATGAAACGCGGCGCAGCACCGATGCAGCGCCATTTGCCATGTCCAGTTTGCCCCCGAAAGCGGACGTAAAAGCATTGCCGCGCGATGTCCGCTTTGGGCCAACAACCGACATCGCGGTCAGCTATGCTTGTGCGTATTTTCGCGTAGCGAGTTGACTATTTCCACTGCGGCGGCCTGAAGATCGGTGAGATGAGCACGCACCATATGCTCGACCGTGAGGGCCGCGCGGACCCAGACGATGTTAATCACCCCGTGAACTCGCCTGCGGTCCAACAGCGGGACCGCGATGCCGGCCAATCCATCCGGCATGTTACGCCCATACGGTCCACCGCCGAACGACGGATCACGCTCGCCAAATCCGTTGCTGCGTGTTTCGGCAAAAATCCGGTCAAGACGTTTGATGTCGTGGGCCAGCCGATTTTCGGGCAGTTTCGACTTGCGCAGCAGAGCGAGAATTTTTTGCCGTTCGTGCTCTGGACAATAGGCCAGGTAGGCACGCCCAACCGCTGACAGCACCCAGTTGACCGGCGTGCCGATCCGGTCGTGTGTGAAATAGATCGAGAACGGAGTTCGCACCCGGCTAGACTCGCGAATTTCCATATGATCGCCGGCAGGCACCAGCAGATCGGACGGCCACGAGATTTTCTGGCAGAGCCGATCAAGCACCGGCGCCGCCGCTTCGGCGATGCGATCGTGGCGATCACTCTTGCGCGCTAGAAGGGATAGATTGGCGCTGATCCGGTAGTGGCCGTCGGCCAGACGCCGAGAGACCATACCGAACTGTTCCAGCGTATGTAAGATTCGCAGCAGGCTCGGCTTCGATATGCCGGTGATACGATGGATATCGTGCAGTGACGAAATCGGATTCGCTTGCAAGGCTTGCAGCGCCTGCAGCCCGCGCTCCAATCCTCTAATCGTCCCGCCCTTTGCCATCGTCCCAGCTCACGACGCACCTTAGCATTCCATTCCGCACTGCGGAACGTATGTTTCCGCTAGGCGGAATGCAGCGATTTTTTCCTGGCTCACGGGCGGCATGGCGCCGACCATCGCGTATAAGCAGACTAGGCTGCCGTCGCAAACCAGGGAGGCAATGATGAAGCGGCTGTGGTGTCATCGTTCTCCAATGTGGTTCCTCGCGCTTGCCGCTATCCTGATGCCGTCGATCGGCTGGGCGCAGCAGTATCCCTCCGGCTTGATCCGGATGGTGGTTCCGAGCCCGGCTGGCACGCCGCCGGACATCATGGGCCGTATGTTCGCCAACGAACTGAGTGATAACGAAGGCTGGCGCGTCATTGTCGAGAACAAGCCCGGCGCGATTCAGACCATCGGGCTTGCCGAAGTGCTGAAGCAGCCGGCCGACGGCCAGACGCTGGCATCCATCGCGCTGCCGGCCGCAGCCGCGCCGGCGCTGCTGCCCAATGTCAGCTTCAAGCTCCATTCAGATTTCATTCCGGTGATCAGGCTCGCCACGGCCTACCACATCCTGGTGGTGACTCCTTCGGTGCCGGCGAAGTCGCTGTCCGAATTTGTCACGCTGCTCAAGCAGCAGCCCGACAAGCTGACCTTCTCGTCCGGCGGTTTCGGTACCCCGGCTCATCTCGCCGGCGAGATGTTCAAGCTGCAAACCGGCGTGCGTTCGACCCACGTGCCTTATCCGCAGGGGCTGCCGCGGGCCATCGCCGATCTACTCAACGGCACCAACCAATACCAATTCATAACGCCGCTGCCGGTCATGCAATTGATTGCGTCCGGGAAACTGCGTGCGATTGCCGTGACGGGGCCTGCGCGGCTGCCGATGCTCAAGGACGTGCCGACCGTGGGCGAGGCGGGCTTTCCCAATCTCATCATCCAGGACTGGTTCGGCATCCTGGCGAAAACCGGCACGTCGCCGCAAATCGTCGCCACACTCAATGAGGCCATGAACAAGGCGCTCGCCAAGCCCCGCGTTCGCGACGCCATCGCCAAGATGGCTGCCGAGCCGGTGGGTGGGACGCCAGCCGAGTTCGGCAAGTTCCTGGATTCCGAACTCGCGCACTGGGCCAAGGTCGTCAAAGAGTCCGGGATCAAGATGTAATGGCTGCGGACTTCCGCGTCACGTTGCTCGGGACCGGCGTACCGATCCCGAGCCCGGATCGGTTCGGGCCCTGCACGCTGGTCGAAGCCGGCGACCAGAAATTCCTGGTCGATGCCGGTCGCGGCGCGACGATCCGGCTCTACCAGCTCAAGATTCCGATCGGCCGCATCGATGTGCAGTTGATCACGCACTACCACTCCGATCATGTCGCGTGCCTGCCGGATGTCTGGCTGACCGGCTGGCTGGAATCGCATTTTGGCACCCGCAGGACGCCATACCGCGTCATCGGGCCGACCGGAGCGAAACGGCTGATCGAGAATCTCGAACGCGCATACGCGGACGACATCAAGATCCGGGTGGCCGACGAGAAACTGCCCCTCTCCGGCATCGCGACCGACGTCACCGAATTCGACTGCGACGGACTCGTTTACGAGAAAAGTGGCGTGAAGGTGATTGCCTTCCAGGTTGACCACGGCGACGTCATCAAGCCCTGCTATGGCTATCGTTTCGAATACGGTGGCCGGGTCGCGGTGCTGTCCAGCGACACCCGCTACAACGAAAACGTCATCAAGTACGGTAAGGGTGCTGACCTCCTGGTACACGAGGTTGCGAGCGCGCGGCCGGAGTTGATGAAGGAATCTTACGTCCAGCGGATCATCGGGCATCACACGACGCCGCGCGAGGCCGGTAAGGTCTTCGCGCAAACGAAGCCGAAGCTTGCGGCATATACCCACATTGTCCTGCTCGGCAGCGAGCGAGTTCCCCCGCCGACGATTGAGGACGTCATAGCCGAAACGAGACAAACCTACGACGGGCCGCTGGTCGCCGGCGAAGACTTGGTTGCATTTGAGATTGGTGAGACGGTCCACGTGCGGGGACCAGAACCTACTTCTCTGCCTTCGGAAAGAATAATGGAATAAAGCAATAACGGCTCCGTTCCCGAGAACAGGTTCAGTTTGAGGCCAACAGATCGAAGAAAAATGTATCGGTGGGCGACCAATGTCCGCCTCGGGTCATTCGCAGACATAGAACCGCCGCCCAGCATGTCCGCTCTATTCTCGAGAGCGGACATGCTGGTTATGAGTCCACGTCTCAATCCACGCTGATGTTGGCGGCCTTGATCACCGCGGCCCAGCGCGCCACGTCCTCCTTGAGGAACTTGGCGTGATGGGCCGGCGTGCGCTGCTCCGGCGGCAGGATTTCGAGCCCGAGCGCCTCAAGCTTCTGCCGGATGTCGGGCCGCGAGATCATGCCCTCGATCGCCTTGTTCATCTTGTCGACAATCGGCTTCGGCGTGCCCTTCGGGAAGAAGAAGCCGTTCCAGACCGTCGCCTCGACGCCCTTCAGCCCCTGCTCGCCGGTGGTGGCGACGTCCTTTGCGACCGATGCGCGCCGCGGCGCCATCGTCGCGATGCCCTTCACCGTGCCCTGGCGCGCCTGGACCGCGCCGCTCTGGATCGTGGTGCACATGTAGTCGACGCGGTCCGCGATCACGTCCTGCAGCGCGGGACCTTCGCCGCGGTACGGCACCATGGTGATCTGGACGCCGACGGTGTGGTTGAGCAGCGCGCAGGGCAGGTGGGTGCCGGAGCCGACGCCGGCCGAGGCGTACTGCATCTTGAGCTGGTTCGCCTTCATGTAGGCGACCAACTCCTGCAGGTTGCTCACCGGCAGGCCCTTGCGCACAACCAGCAGCCGCGGCGACTCTGTCACGATGCCGGCGGGCTCGAAATCGGCGATGGAGTCGTACGGGCGGCGCTTGTACAGCGACTGGCTGTAGGCGTGGGTGCCGGAGTTGCCGATCATGAACATGTAGCCGTCGGGCGCGGCCTTCGCGACCCGCGCGCTGCCGATGGTGCCTGCCGCGCCGCCGACGTTCTCGACCACGATCGTGGTGCCGAGAATCTCGCCGATCGCCAGCGCCTGCAGGCGGGCGCTGGCGTCGATGCCGCCGCCGGGCGCGAACGGCACCATCATGGTGATCGGACGCGTCGGCCAGTCCTGCGCGCCGGCGCTTGCGACGGCCGAGAGACACAAGGCCAGCGCGGCGGCGGTCCGAAACAACACGTTCGATTTCATTCATCTGCTCCTGCTGAAAAACCGCGTCAGTCGATGCTGACGCCGCTGGCTTTAACGGCCGGCCCCCATTTTTTCAATTCCTCCGTCACCAGCCGGCCAAGCGCCGCGGGTCCGCGCTCGGCGCGGCCCGGCAGGACGAGACCGAGGCCTGCGATGCGCTCGCGGATCGCGGGCGTGTCGATGGTTTCGCTCGCCGCCTGCGCGAGCTTCTGCACGATCGGCTTCGGCGTGTCCTTGGGGAAGAAGAACGCGTTCCAGCCGTCGCCGTCGACGCCGGGAAGCCCTTGCTCCAGCGCGGTCGGCAGATCGGGCAGAACGGGCGAGCGGCTGTTCGACAGCAGTGCAAGCGGCGTGACCGTGCCTGCCTTGATATGAGGCAGCGCGGTCGAGATCACGTCGCACATGTAATCGATCCGTCCGGCCACGAGGTCCTGAAATGCAAGCGATGTGCCGCGATAGGGCACGTGGGTGGTGTGCGCGCCCATGGCGCCGTTGAGCAGCACGCAGGTCATGTGGGTGGCGGAGCCCGCGCCGGCCGAGCCGTACTGCATCTTGGCTTGGTTGGCCTTGGTGTAGGCGACGAACTCTTTCAGGCTCTTGGTGGGCAGGTCCTTGCGCACCACCAGCACTTTCACGTTGGAAAGCAGCAGGCTGACCGGTTCGAAGTCGTTCACCGGGTTGTACGGCAGCCGCTTGTTCATCAGCGCGCTGAAGGTGTGCGTCGCCTGGTTGCCGAACAGGAACAGCGAGCCGTCCGGCGTCGATCGTGCGACGCGCGTTGCGCCGTTGGCGCCGCCCGCGCCGCCGAGGTTTTCCACGATCACCTGCTGACCGAGAATCTCGGTCAGCCTGGGTCCGAGAAGCCGCGCCACCACGTCGATCGGGCCGCCGGCCGCGAACGGCACCAGCAGGCTCACAGGCCGCGACGGCCAGTCCTGCGCCTTGGCCGGGATGGCCACAGCCAGTGCTGCCAAGGTCAACAGCAGGATGCGTACCGCTTTCATGGTCGTCCTCCCCTGGTTGCGTGACGGCCGCCGGCCGCCGGCCGCCGCCGCTTCTCGTTGGAGCATGATCTTGTCCGAAAACCGGCTCCCACTTTTCGGGATCATGCTCTATTGCGGAATGAGCCCGGCCGATTTCATCGGCACGGCCCAGCGCGCCGACTCCGACTGGATGAATTTGTTCAGGTAGGCCGGCGTGCGGCGCTCGGGCGCGACCACGACGACTCCGAGCGCCTTGAAGCGATCGCGCACCACGGGCGTGTTCACGGCGTCGCTCGTCACCTTGGCGAGGCGGTCGACGATGGCCTTCGGCGTGCCCTTGGGGAACGAGAACGAGCTCCAGGCACCGCAGTCGAGGGTCTTGAAGCCCAGCTCGGCGGCGGTGGGCAGATCCTCCAGTCCCGGCGCGCGGTCGAGGCCGAAGGTCACGAAGCCCTTGAGATTGCCGTTGCGGATGTGCGGCATCGCCGTGGAAATCTGCTCGGCAATGAAGTCGATGCGGCCGGCGAGCAGGTCCTGCATGGCGGGGCCGGCGCCGCGGTAGGGCACGTGGGTGATGCGCGTCCCCATCGCGCCGTCGAGCAGGATCGAGCAGACGTGCGAGCCGGAGCCCGCGCCGGCGGAGCCGTACTGCATCTTGCCCTGATTGGCCTTGGAGTAGGACTGGAACTCGGCGAAGTCCTTGGCGGGGAAGTCCTTGCGCAGCAGCAGCACGCGCGCCGAGTCGGAGAACAGCGCGGCGTGCTCGAAGTCCGCCATCGGATCGTACGGCCGCACCTTCTGCATCTGCGGGTTCTGCGTCAGCACCGCAGTGCCGGACATCAGCATGGTGTAGCCGTCGGGCGCGGCCTTCGAGGCCCGCGTCGCGCCGTTCAGCCCGCCCGCGCCGCCGACGTTCTCGATCACGATCTGCTGGCCGAGCAGCTCGCTCATGCGAACCGTGATGACGCGCGCGATGGTGTCGACCGGCCCGCCGGCGGCGAACGGCACGATCAGCGTGACCGGCCGCGTCGGCCAGCCCTGCGCTGCGGCCGGCGCGGCCCACGCGGCAACGACGCACAGCGCCAGAACGATGGCTTTTTTCATCGGAGTTCTCCCTGTCGCATTTCGATGGATTCGGTGCACGGACCGGGGCACTTCAGTCCACGCTTATTCCTGCAGCCTTGATCGGCACGGCCCATTTCTCAATCTCGCTGACGACGAATTTCGCAAGGAATTCAGGCGAGCGCCGATCGGGCGCGGCGGGCGACAGGCCCAGCTCGCGCAGGCGGGCCTGGACTGGAGCGGATTCGACAGCCTTCACCGTCGCCTCATAAAGTTTCCGGATCACCGCCGGCGGCGTGCCCTTGGGCGCAAACATCGCGTTCCAGGTCGACGCCTCGAAATTCGCCAGCCCTTGTTCGTGTGCGGTCGGCAGATCGGGCAAGACCGCCAGGCGCTGGAGCGCGAGAAGTGCGATCGGCTTGATCGTGCCGCCCTTCACCTGCGGCATTGCGGTGGTGCTGAACGGGCACCAGTAGTCGATGCGGCCCGCGATCAGGTCGGTCATCGCCGGCGCGCCGCCGCGATAGGGCACGTGGGTGATCTCGACGCCAATCTCGCGGTTCAACAGGACACATCCAAGGTGTGTCGCCGAGCCGACGCCGGCCGAGCCGTGCTGCATGGTTTTGGCGTTGGCCTTGGCGTGGGCGATGAACTCCTTGAGGCTGTTCGCGGGCAGGTCCTTGCGTGCGACCAGCAGCAGCGGCTGGTCGGCGATCATCGCCACCGGCGCAAAATCGGTCGCGGCGTTGTAGAGCGGCCGCTTGTAGAGCGTCTGATTGAAGGCGTGACTGCCGACGCTGCCGAGGCCGAGCGTGTAGCCATCGGGCGCGGCCTTGGCGACGCGGTTGGAGCCGGTCATGCCGCCGGCGCCTGGCACGTTTTCGATCAACACCGGCTGTCCCAAGATGTCGGCCATCGGCTGCGCGATCAGGCGTCCCAGGACGTCGTTGCCGCCGCCGGCCGCAAACGGCGCGACGATCGTGATCGGCCGGGTCGGGAAGTCTTGCGCTTGGGTGGGGTTGGCGGCTGCGGCTAGCAGGAGCGAAACGAAAGCGGCGACGATGCGGGACATGCGGGCCTCCGGCTGACCGGAGAAACTCTAGCACGAGATGAGAAAAATCAACGCCTGCCGAACAGCCGCTCGATGTCGGCGAGCTTCAACTCCACATAGGTGGGCCGGCCGTGGTTGCACTGGCCCGAGTTGGGCGTCGCTTCCATCTCGCGCAGCAGCGCGTTCATCTCCTCGGCCTTGAGCCGGCGCCCCGCGCGCACAGAGCCGTGGCAGGCCATGGTTGCGGCGACATGCATCAGGCGGCGTTCGAGCGGCAGCGCCTCGTCCCACTCGGCCATGTGGTCGGCGAGATCGCGAAAGAGCGCGGCTGCGTCAATTTCACCCAGCATCGAAGGCGTCTCGCGAACCGCAACCGCGCCCGGACCGAACGGCTCGACCGCGAGCCCGAAGCGCGCGAGCTCCTCCGTGCGCGCCGCCACGCGCTCGGCGTCTGCGGGATCGAGCTCGACGATTTCGGGAATCAGCAGGATCTGGCGCGCGACGCCGCTTTTCTCCAGCGCCGCCTTCATGCGCTCATAGACGATGCGCTCGTGCGCGGCATGCTGGTCGACGATCACCAGTCCGTCGCGGGTCTGCGCCACGATATAGGTCTCGTGCACTTGGGCGCGCGCCGCGCCGAGCGGCCGGTCGAGCGTCTCCGGCGCGGGCTCGGCCAGTTCGACGCGGGCGGCCGTCGCCGCGCCGCCGACGTCGAAGGCCGCCTGTGCGGCTTCGGCGAAGCCTGCGGCGGGCG
>Ga0194128_10003930_pt1 | contig 22241 bp, 23 predicted proteins | sample TA2KigCa65mmetaG_FD_148650 | JGI IMG/M metagenome (GOLD analysis project Ga0194128, IMG submission 148650) | Freshwater microbial communities from Lake Tanganyika, Tanzania - TA2015037 Kigoma Deep Cast 65m | ecosystem: Environmental > Aquatic > Freshwater > Lake | place: Tanzania: Lake... | reverse complement strand
TACACCACCCAGACCTTTCGCACCGCCAGCACCGCCAGCACCGACGGCACCCGCGACCCCCACGAGGCCTACGCCGCCGACGGGCTCGTCGCCATGGCCCAAGCCGCCACCAAACCCAAGGCCCGCACACCCCAGACCGACAGCGACCCCGACCACGCCGGCACGCCCGACACCGAGACCACCGAGTTCGGCCCGGGGGTGAACGTGCACGCCCTCGTGCTCGTGTCCGCCACCGCGCTACGCCGCGGCCACACCATCCCCGGGGAACGCTGCGAGATCGCCGGCATCGGCCCCATCGACCTCCCCGCCGCCAAAGCCCTGCTCGGCGACGCCGGCATCGACATCCTCGTCACCGACGGCATCGACGTGCGCACCGTCGCCCACACGAGCCGCACCCCCAACCGCCGCCAACGCGCCGCGCTGCTCGCAGACCGGGAGTGCGAGATCCGCGGCTGTGCCGCGACCCGCGGTCTCGAGATCGACCACATCGAAGCCCTCGGCGCCTGAGGCGGCTGGCACCACCACCTCAAGACCAACCAGGGCTACACCGACGGCCCGAAAGGACCCGACGACAAACGCGACCTCCACCCACCCGGAACGGACCCGCCAGACCCCGCAACATCCGACCCCGGCGCGCCCGATGCCGAAGCGGTGCACGATCCACGCGTGCCGACTACCGACCGCGCGGAACTCCGACCCGACCCGCCCGGCGACCCACCCCGACTCGCACTCGGCGCCTGAACCACGACCACCCGAGCGCGCAGGCGCGCAGGCATCGGCTCAGGGGAGCGCCTCGATCATCCTCGACTCGCACCACAGCGCGGTGTTCACCGGGTTGCAGCGGCTCGGGGTCCCGCCCGGCGCGACCACGTAGTACGGGCTGCCGAACGCGCGGCCCGGCACCGCGAAGTCGGTCGACACCCAGTGCGCGCCGCTCTCGAGCGCGGCATCTCGCCGCGTCGTGTCGTTCGCTCGGGCCTCCACCGTGTCGGCGTCCGCGCGGGTGCGCACCACGTAGCCCGCCGCCACCAGCACCGAGATCTCGGCAGCCTCGGGTATCGGGTCGTTGCGCTTCACGAACGCCGCGTCGGGCGCGCCGGGCGACGCGTTGGTGAACAGCACCCGACCCTCCAGCGCGGGACGGCCCTCCGTGTACCAGGACCGCAACGTTCCGCCGTTGTCCATCAGGAACATCACCTGGCCGCGCACCGTGTCGATCGTGGGCCAACCGTCCGTCGCGATCGCCTCCGGCAGCGAGGCGTACCCACCCCGCAGGTCGTCGGGGGTGAACATCTCGTCCTCGTCGAACACGCCACGGATCAGCGCGTCGAGCGCGTCGAGCGACGCCGGATCCCAGAAGCCGTACGGAACGGGGAAGCCGAGATCGTTGTCCTTCAGCTCGAGCAGCACCGCGACGGGCGCGTGCGCGGGATGCGCGTCGGACCACGTCTTGATCTCGCCGAGGCAGTCGACGAGCGCGAGGCACGTGGTGCGCGCGTCGACGATCGGGACGTGGAACACGTCGAGCCGACCGCTGCCGTCGTTGGCGACGTTCACGTCGAGCTCGAACTGGCGCACGCCTTCCTCGGCGAGCTGCACACCCGGTGAGGACATGGAGACCTGCCACGCCTCGATCCCGGACCACGGCTCGTCGAGCGGTGCGAGGTGGTAGCTGTTGTGCGTCCCGACCGCCTGCAGCTGGTTGAGCCGTGGTCGGTTGTCGAAGCCGCCCAGCCCGCGGCGCTGGTCACGCCCCGACCGGGCGAGCGCGAACACGACGTGCGCGCCCGGGCCCGCGGCGTCGCCGGGCAGCGTGAACGCGAACGGGAGCGCGGCGCCGGTGGCGACCGGTGCGTGGCGCGGTCGGTCGAGACGCACCTCCACCGTGGCGGCGGTGCCGGGCGCGAGCCCGGGGGCGCTGACCTCGACCACCCGGTCCGCGTGTGCCCCGGGAGGGCCCACGCGGACCTCGAGCTGGAACGCCCCCGCGCCGGGCTTCAGGTAGGCGCACGCGCTCGCGCCGAGCGCGAGTACCACCAGTACCGCCGGGAGGACCGCCCGCTGTCGCACCTCTCGCCCCCTTGGTAGAGAGCGAGGATCCTACCGGGTACCCAGCCGGCGCTCTTACGCCCGTTCGATGGCGTCGCGCAGTCGGCGGGCGACCAGGGCGTTCGTGAGATCGCCCCGAGTTCGCTCGATCACCGCGCGCAGTGCATCGGTGGTGCGCCTCAGCCCGCCCGTGATCGCGTCGGGGTAGTCGATCGTGACGAGCAGCGCGTACACGTCGTCCATCGTGTGCAGAAGCTGCTCCGCCCGATCGAGTCGGTCGGCCCGCAGGCAGTCGAGCGTGTGCCGCCGCAGCTCGCTCGCCGCCTCGGCCAGCCCGTTGAGATACGCCGGGATCTCCACCCCGATCGCGTCGGGCATGGGCAACGGATCGCCACGAACGAACGCGAGCGTGACGCGCGCCTCCGCGTACTCCTTCTTGGCGTCGTGCAGGTAGCCGCCATGACGCACGTCGGGATGTGCCGTCACCGCCTCGTCGGCACGGCGCAGGTGGCCGGCAGCCTCCGCGGCGAGCTGCTCGGCGCGCTCGAACTCTTCGCGCTGCACGGCCCGGATCGACGCGGCGCAGCACTGGATCGCGGAGCGCGACGCGGCCAACGTGAGCTCGCGCGCGGCGTGCTTCGCGTCGAGGACTCGGCGAGCGGCGATGCCGACGCCGACGATCTCCGCGGAGCGGTCCACCGCGGCCTAGGAGTGGTTGGAGGCGGTGCGGCGCAACACGAGCGGCGACGGCGAGGCGGCCGCAGTCGGCAGGTAGCGCACCTTGAGCCGCTGCTCATGCGCGCGCTGCTGCATGCGGACGAGCAGGAGCACGTAGGCCGCCGTCGCGGCGTCGACGAGTAGCTGCAGGCCCCACGCGAACCAGCCACCCATCGTGAGGGCGATCAGCAGCGTCACGAGCATCGCGGCGCCGAGGATCATCAGCACCTCACGGCGGCGCCGCTGGGCCCGGGTCGGCCCGCCCGCACCGACGGGCACGCCGCTCGAGTGAGCGAGCGAGCGGCTCGGCGAGACACCGACGGGGGTCGGCGAAAGCGCTGGCCGGCGGCGGCCGTGATGACCACCGGTCTTGCCGATGACACCGAGCCGGTAGGAGAAGTCGCCGATGGAGTCGGCCCGTCGGCCGGAGGTGCGCCCCTTGAGCAACGGCCACGCGAAGAACGCCGCCCAGAGCACCGCGAGGATCAGCAGAACCGAGATCGCCAAGGCTCCTTGTCGCCTTCCGTGTCGCCGACGCTAACAAGGGGTGAACGCCAGAGGGGGGACCTCCCAGCGCCTCCACCCCGAAACCGAGCACCGACCCTAGGGGACCCGAGCCGGCCCCGTCGAACTCGAATCGAACACCTGTTCGTCACCGGCGCGTCCGAGCGGGTCAGGGGACCGTCCGGTCGGTCAGACTGAGACCGATGGCACCGGTTGGGCCCGGCCGGCTGGCCCGGATCGCCGGGGCGACGCCGGCCTCCCGGGACCGGGTCGTCGATCTCGTACGGGCCGGGAGCATCCTCGTCGTCGTCTTCGGGCACTGGCTCGTGGCCTCGGTGGAGCGACGCCACGGCGAGCTGGTGGGAACCAACGCGCTCGGCCCCGTTACGGGCCTGCGCCCGGTCACGTGGATCGTGCAGGTGATCGCCCTGTTCTTCCTCGTGGGCGGGTTCTCCAACGCGCGAGCGCTCGCGGCGCGGCCCGGCCGGTTCCTCGCCGGGCGCGCCGAGCGGTTGCTCCGCCCGACGATCGTGTTCTGCGCCGTGTGGCTGGTGCTGGCCGCGCTACTCACCGAGACGAGCGTGGAGCGCGGGCTGGTCCACGACGCCACGCGCATCGCCGCCCAGCCGCTGTGATTCCTCGCGGTGTACCTGCTGCTTGTGCTCGCGGCGCCTTGGCAGCTGCGCAGCCACGGCCGGTGGCCGTGGCTGTTCGTCGCGACGCTTCCGGCCGCCTGCATCCTGCTCGACGTCGCGCGCCTCTCCCACGTTGCCCCCGGCCTTGCCGTGGGCAACTACCTCGTGGTGTTCCTGTTCGCACAGGAGCTGGGCTTCGCGTATGCCGACGGTCGCTTCTCCCGGGTGCAGCCGCGCCACGCGCTCTGGTGCGCCGCGGCCGCGTTCGGGGTGCTCGCGCTGCTCACGTACGGGGGCCCGTACCCGGTGAGCATGGTCGGGGTTCCCGGCGAGGAGATCTCCAACATGAGCCCGCCGACAGTGTGCATCCTCGTGCTCACCGTGGCCCAGGGTGCGCTCCTGCTCGCGGTGTACCGCCCGCTGACCCGATGGCTCGCCCGTGTGCGCGTGTGGACCGCGGTGATCACCGTGAGCCTCGTGATCATGACCCTGTTCCTCTGGCACCTGAGCGCGCTCGTCGCCGTGGGCGCGGTCGCCTATGCGCTCGACGCGTTCCCGCCGATCGGCAGCGCGGCCTGGTGGCTCGAACGTCCGGTGTGGATCGCGGGTGAGCTCGCGGTGCTCACGATCCTGGTGCTCGGGTTCGGGCCGATCGAACGGATGCGCACCTGGGTCCGGGTCGACCGCGCCGCGACGGCCCGCCGGGCGATCGGCATCCTGCTCGCGTTCCGGGGTCCCGCCGGGTTCGCGCTCACCGGCTTCCAGAACGCCACGCAGGCCGGCGGTGCCACGCTGTTGGGACACCGGCTCAGCCCGCTCGTCGACCTCGGCCTGCTCGTGGTCGGATGGCTGCTCGCGGCGGGCCGGCCACGACTGGCATCGAGCCGGACGCCCGAACCTCGCACCCAGCCGTAGGCACTCGCCGAGACGCCGGCACGCGCCGCCTACAGCGCGAAGTCGTCTCTGTCACGTCCCGGGCGGCGCCAGACCCCCGAGCGTCCACCGGTCTTCTCCCAGAGCTGGAGCTCACCGATGGTCATCGCGCGGTCGATCGACTTGCACATGTCATAAACCGTGAGCGCCGCCACCGCGCAGGCGGTGAGCGCCTCCATCTCCACGCCGGTGCGGTCCACCGTGTCGACCTGGGTCTCGACCTCGACGTGGCGCTCCTCGATGCGGAAGTTCACGAAGACCGAGCCCACGAGAAGCGGATGACACAGCGGCAGGAGGCTGGAGGCCTGCTTGGCCGCCTGGATGCCGGCCACCCGCGCGACTGCCAGCACGTCGCCCTTGCTGATCGCACCGGAGGCGATCCGCCCTGCCGTCTCGGGCTCCATGTGGACCCGGCAACGGGCGACGGCGCGCCGGTGACTCGGCTCCTTGGCCGTGACGTCGACCATGCGAGCGCGGCCGAGCGGGTCGAGGTGGGTGAACTCGGAGGCCATCGGCGCCAGTGTAGGTGCCGTGCCCTTCGTGGATCGGCTAGCCGCCGATCTGGCTCATCGACCGGTCGGGACGCACGAAGTCGACCTGGCCGATCCGATGCCCGGCCCACTTCCGGCTCACGGCGCGCTCGATCACCGCGGCGACGTCGTCGTCGCTCCCGCCGCCGCGCAGCACCGCGCGCAGGTCGTGCTCCTCGAGCGCGAACAGACAGGTACGGAACTTGCCCTCGGCCGAGATCCGCACGCGGTCGCAGGTGCCGCAGAAGGGAGCGGTGACGCTCGCGATGACGCCCACATCGCCCTGCCCGTCGCGGTAACCGAAGCGCTCGGCGGGTTGCACGTGCGCCTCGCCGACGCGCTCGGCCTCGAGTGGGAACGCCGCGTCGACCCGCTCGAGGATCTCCGCGGCGGGCACGACCCGCGCCGAGCTCCACTCGTCGGACGCGTCGAGTGGCATGAACTCGATGAAGCGCATGCCGAGGCCCTTGTCACGCGCGAACGCCGCGAGGTCCACCACCTCGTCGTCGTTGACGCCGCGGATCACGACGCAGTTCACCTTGACCGGCGCGAGCCCGGCATCGATCGCGGCGTCGATCCCCCCAAGGACGCGGTCGAGCTCGTCGCGACGAGTCAACGCGCGAAAGGTCTCGCGGCGCAGGCTGTCAAGCGACACGTTCACGCGGGCCAGCCCGGCCTCCGCGAGCTCGCCGGCCAGCTCGGGCAGCCGCACCCCGTTGGTGGTCATGGCGAGATCGACGCCGAGCGGTCGAAGCAGCTCGAAGAGGCGGGGCAGGTGGGCCCGCACCGTCGGCTCCCCACCGGTGACCCGGATCCCGTCGAAGCCCCACCGCGTCACGCACAACCCCGCGACCCGGGCCAGCTCCTCGTAGGTGAGCAAGTCGTCCCGGGCCAGCCACTCGAGGCCGTCCTCGGGCATGCAGTACACGCAGCGGAAGTTGCAGCGATCCGTGACCGAGATGCGCAGGTCACGCACCTCCCGGGCGAACGGGTCGACGAGGGGGGCCGCCATGGCCACAGGCTAGACACCGATGCGCCGGACGCCCATCGGGCTCGGACCGGACTGGGACGGGGGGCCTATGGCGCGTGCGCGCGGAACGTGGCAAGATTGACCACGCTCAGTCGCTGCTCGGGAGGCAGGCGGCGGGGTACTGACAACAGAGACAGGTCTTCACCTCGGGGAGGCGTAGATCCGCAGGCGGTCACTGGTCGCATGAGCCTGCGGGGAGCCAGTGCGAAACCGGCCCCAGCCCATGGGGCCGGTCTCGTGAGCACCCGAGGTCCTGCATGTCTGACCCCTCCCGGAGCACCTCCCGCACCCGGATCGGAGCCGCAGCGCTCCTGCTCGGCACCCTGGTCATGACGGGCGCCGCCCTCGGCGCCGACGCCGCCGGTGCGACGCCCAACGAGCCGGCCACCTCGACCTGGCGCGTCTACCTCTCGCTCCAGCCCGTCGACGCGGCGGGCAACCCTGCCCTCCTGGCCCCCGACGGCGCCACGTTCACCATCACCGCCGCCGGCGCGACCGCAACCTGCACGCAGACTGCCGGCGCCGAGGCGCTCGTGTGCGACCACCCGGACACGGGCTTCCTCGTGGCGCGCGGCGCCGGCTACCACGTGACCGCGACGAACCTGCCGACCGGCTGGACCGCAGGCAACGTCGGCGCGTTCACGACGGAGCTCGGAACGCCCGGGCCCCAGTGCACGCCGAACCACGCGGGCTACGTGGACCCTTGCCACCACACCGTCACCGCGGGCCCGAGCGCGTGGCACGCGGTCGAGACGTCGAGTGGCACCGTAACCCGGGTGCTCCCCGGCGCGACGAACGACAGCAACACACAGATCTCGGTCGAGACGGAGGACGGGGGGACGGAGCCCGCCACACCGGTCACGGCCGACACGGGCAGCGCGACCGCTTCGCAAGCCGGCGCGGCGGATGGCGAGGGGGCCGCGATCGCGGCCTCCGACCGACGCGCCGCGCGGCCGGCGGGCACGACAGCGGCGTCGGTGGTCGCGCTGCCCGATACCTCGAACACCACCACGGTGCTCGTGATGGCCTGCGCCGGATTGCTCTGCTGCGGCGCCGCGGCCTTCGGGCTCGTACACAGCAGCCGGAGGAAACGGACGACCGGCTGACCAGCTCTCGAGATCGTGCGGGGAGGCCGAGTGCCCGGGGCGCAGACCCCGGGCACTCCCGCGTGGCTTCCGCTCTCGCGCCCTTCGGCGCAGGCGTGCGCATCTTCCAAGAAGGTGCGCACGCTCGGGCCCCGGCTCGGGCGGCGGACGATACCTGCGCCGCTGGCCTTTCGCCTTCGGTTCTTGCTACCGGAGGAGCATCACGCGGAGCGAATCGCCCGTGTCGCAGCCGTCGCCGTCGGGGAGGATCGCGAGGCCGTCGGCGTCGGCCATCGCCGCGAGGGCATTGCTGGCCTGCGCGCCGCTGCGGACCACGAAATACCGGCCGTCCTCGTAGCGCACGCGCACACGATCGAAGTGGGTCTTGCCGTCGGGTCGGCGCGGGAGTGGCGCGTCGGCGACGGCATCCACCGTCGGACGCGAGCACGCGGCGTGTCCCATCATCTTGCGCAGGGCGGGGCGGGCGAAGAGTTCGAAGCTCACGTGGGAGCTCACCGGGTTGCCCGGCAACCCGAAGACCGGTGTCTCCCGCAGGCGGGCGAACGCGAGCGGCTTGGCCGGCTTGATCGCGACCTGCCACCAGCGGAGCGCGCCCATCCGATCGAGCACGGCCTTCACGACGTCGTAGTCGCCGACCGACACGCCCCCGCTCGTGATGACGGCGTCGCACGTCGCGACTGCGTTCTCGATCGCGCGCTGCACGAACGCCTCGTCGTCGTGGCCGATCCCGAGGTCGACCGCCAAGCAGCCGGCCTCGGCCACGAGCGCGAGCAGCATCGGCCGGTTCGAGTCGCGGATCTGGCCCGGCGCGAGCGCGACCGGGCCCTCCCGCAGCTCGTCCCCGGTCGACATCACGCCCACCCGGAGGCGCCGAAAGACGCGCACCTGCTCGACCCCGAGGCTCGCGAGCACGCCGAGGTGCGCCGGCGCGAGCACGGTGCCGGCCGCGAACACCTCCTGGCCGGCCGCGACATCTCCACCGGCGCCGCGCACATGGTCACCGACACCCGCAGACGCGCGCACCAGGACCGCGTCGTCGCCGTCGCGCGCCGTGCGCTCCACCATCACGATCGCATCGGCGCCCTCGGGGATCGGCGCGCCGGTCATGATGCGGATCGCCTCGCCGGGTCCGACGGGAAGCGTCGGGGCATGTCCCGCGGCGAGCTCACCCACCATCCGCAGGCGTACCGGCGTGTCGTCGGACGCGCCCTCGGTGTCGGCGGCCCGGAGCGCGTACCCGTCCATCGCGGTGTTGGCGAACGGCGGTACCGGCTCGTCCGCCGCAATCGCCTCCGCGAGCGCGAGCCCGACCGCCTCGGCACGAGGCACGAGCGCGGCCACCGGCGCGGGCAGGGCGCCCAGGATCTCGTCACGCACCTCGTCGAGCGAGAACATCAGCCAGCCGCGGCGCAGTCGTTCAGGTCAGGCCGCGGCGGTGGAGGAGGTCGACCAGGAAGGCAAGGAGGTCGGGTCCGATGTCGTCCCGCTCGAGCGCGAGCTCCACGTTCGCCCGGAGGAAGTCGATCTTCTGGCCGATGTCGTACCGGCCGTCGGTGAACACCTGGCCGTAGACGGTCTGGCTCTCGTTGAGCAGGCCGATCGCGTCGGTGAGCTGCAGCTCTCCGCCCGCTCCCGGCTCGATCCGGTCGAGGGCGTCGAAGATCTCCGGGGTGAAGACGTAGCGACCGATCACCGCGAGGTTCGACGGCGCCTCCTCGCGCGACGGCTTCTCCACGATCGAGTGCACACGCACCAGTGCCTCGTCGACGACCTCGGGCTCAACGCAGCCATACGAGGAGATCTCCTCGGGGGCAACCTCCTTGAGCGCGAGCACCGACCGCCCGTAGCGATCGTGCACGTCGAGCATCGAACGGAGCAGCGCGGAGTCGTCCACCATGATGTCGTCACCGAGGAGCACGGCGAACGGCTCGTTGCCGACGTGCTCGCGCGCGACGGAGACCGCGTGGCCGAGACCGAGCGGGTCGCGCTGACGGATGTAGTGGATGTCGCCGAGCTCCGAGGTCTCCTGCACCTCCTTGAGCAGGTCCGTCTTGCCCTTCTGCTCCAGGTAGAACTCGAGCTCGAAGTTGCGGTCGAAGTGGTCCTCGATCGCGCGCTTGCCCCGGCCCGTGATGATCAGGATGTCGGTGAGTCCGGCGCGCACCGCCTCCTCCACCACGTACTGGATGGAGGGCTTGTCGACGACGGGCAGCATCTCCTTCGGCTGACTCTTCGTGGCCGGCAGGAAGCGCGTGCCCAAGCCGGCGGCCGGAATCACTGCCTTGCGGACGGCGCCCTTCATACGGTCCTCACGGGCTCGACGGTAGCGTCAATCGCCGAATGTCGGCACATGGCCCGCCGAGGTTGAGGCGTCGGGCAACCGCGACGGACGCCCGGCGCTCACGGTCCCTCCAGATCCGGAGGGACCGCAGAGTCGGTGCGGAGCTCGGTTCCAATGAGCAGGCGGCGCAGGTTGGCCGCGTGGCGCGCGATCACGAGCACCGCCAACGCCGCCGTGAAGGCGATCTCCCAGCCGCTGAACCCGAACACCGCGACGAGGATCGGGAACGCGATCGCGATCACGAGCGACGCGACGGACGCGAAGTGCAGCACGCGCGCGATCACCCACCACACGAGCCCGAGCACGATTGTGATCCACGGGAACAGGACCACCAACATCCCGCCCGCGGTCGCGACGCCCTTGCCGCCCTTGAACCGCCGGGTCACCGGCAGCATGTGGCCGACGACGGCCGCCGCGCCGAGCACGTACGCGCCGAGCCGCCCACCGACCGCGAGCCCCACGCCGGCCGCGATCGCGCCCTTCGCGAAGTCGCCCACGAGCACCAGGGCACCGGCCTTCCAGCCCATGAGCCGGTTGACGTTGGAGGCCCCCGGGTTCCCGGAGCCCTCCCGCAGCACGTCGTGGCCACCGGCACGCGCGACGAGCAGCGCGGTCGGGAACGTCCCGAGGAAGTACGCCGGCACGACGAGCAACAGGGTGAGCACCTCCCCATTCAACACGCCTCGATCGAGCGGAGAGGGCCTGGGCTAGAATGAACGACTCGCTGGCGGGTCCCGGATCCGGGACCCGCGGCGCAAGGATCGACCGGATCGAGGGGAACTCGTCCAACATGCCCACCTACGAGTACGCATGCACGAAGTGCGGACAACACCTCGAGGTGTACCAGTCCTTCACCGAGGAGCCGCTCAAGCGGCACTCGGGTTGCGGTGGCAACCTCGACAAGGTGTTCGGGTCCGTCGGCATCGTGCTCAAGGGCTCGGGCTTCTACCGCACCGACCACGGCGCCGGGGCCCGCTCGAAGCGGGCCGCCAAGAGCGACACGGGGTCGGAGTCGTCGCCGAGCACCACCGCCACCAAGGACGGAGGCAAAGGCGGCTCCGAATCGAAGAAGGCCGACAAGCCGGCGGCCAAGAAGGCCGAGAAGCCCTCGGCGCAGAAGTCGGCCTGACCAGGCCTCCACCGGCGGCATCCGGCCGCCCGCACCTCCCTCCGCGCTTCCTCCCCACTCCCCCCGTCCGTTCCGTCGCGCGCCGACCGGGGGTTCCCATGTTCCGTCGCTCACCTCGCACCGTCCTGCTCTGGCTCGCCGCGGCCGTGGTCGCGCTCGCGACCGCGGCCCACGTGGCCGGCCTGATCTCGTCGCTCGAACGCCAGGACCGCGCCTTCGGGCGCGTGCACGCCGTCGTGATCGCGGCGCGAGACCTCGCCGTGGGCGTGCGACTCGACCGCGGCGACCTCAGGGTGCGCCGCGTCCGCGGCGACGCGGCCGGGCCGGGCGCGCTCGGCCGGCCCCACGCGCTCGTGGGTGCCGTCGTCCGCGTGCCGCTGCTGCGCGGCGCCGTGGTGACCGATCGCCATCTCGCCGATGCCGAACGCGGGCCCACGAGCGCGGTCGTCCCGTCGGGCCTGCGCGCAATGCGGATCCTCCTCGACCGCGGTACGCGCCCTCGACCCGGCGACGTCGTCGACGTCTACGCGACGTTCGACCCTCAGGTCGTAGGCGAGGACGCCGAGCCGACGCTCACGGTCGCACCGGCGGCCGCGGTCGTCGCCGTCGACGACGAGGGCGTGACCGTGCTCGTCACGCCCGAGCAGGCGAAGCGACTGGCCTTCTCGGTCGCGGCCGGAACCGTCGCCCTCGCGATCGCACCGCCGGAAGAGGCCTCCGAGGCGTACGGCTAGCCTCGCCCCCCGTGATCGAGGCCGTGATCTTCGACTATGGCGGCGTCTTCTCCAGCCCCCTGTTTCGGGGTATCGGGAAGTTCGAGACCGACATGGGCTACCCCACGGGCGCGGTGCTCGAGCTCCTCTTCGGCGACAAGAGCTACATCGGTGTCGAGGGCATCCAGCGCACAGGGAACGGGGACGCGCCCACGGGCGCCGCCGTCACCCACGACTGGCACCGGCTCGAGGTCGGCGAGCTCACGCTCGAGGAGTGGTTCGCCGGCGTCCAGACCCGGGCACCTGCGGTGCTCGGCCAGGAGATCGACATGGGTGCCTACCTGCAGTTCATGGCCGACATGCCGGTCGGCACGCACTGGCCCGTGGTGCACAAGGCCCGCGAGCTGAAGACCTCGGGGCTGGCGATCGCGCTCCTCACCAACAACGTGAAGGAGTGGGGCGACCACTGGCGGGCGACGTTCCCCGTCGACGAGCTCTTCGAGGTCGTCGTCGACTCGAGCGACGTCGGGATGCGCAAGCCCGATCCACGCATCTATATGCTCACCTGCGAGCGCGCGGGGGTGGCGGCCGACCGGTGCGTCTTCGTCGACGACAACGCCGACAACATCGCCGCGGCTCGCGCGCTCGGCATGGAGACGGTGCACTTCGGCGAAGACCCGTTCGTCGCGGTGGCCGAGCTCGACGCGATCCTCGCCCGCCGCGGCACCCCCTGACCGTCAGGCGCCGCTCATCGTCATGTCGCCGATGAGGACCGTGACCCCCGCCGCGCCGCCCGGCAGCCAGGTGAGATCGTTGGCGACCTCCATCATGTCGAGCAGCATCCTCGGCAGCGTCGACGCGATCGTCACCTCGCGCACCGGCTCCGCGAACCCACCGCCGCGCACCATGCAGCCCTCGGCCCCGACCGAGAAGTCGCCGCTCACCGGGTCGGTGCCGGAGTGCAACCCGCTCACCGACTGGACGTAGAGGGCCTCGGGCACCGCGGCGAGCAGCGCCTCCGGCGCCCGCTCGCCCGGCACCAGCGACAGCGCCCGCGCGCCCACCCCCGGGGGCGCGGTGTACCCGCGAACCGCCGATCCGGTGGTGCGCGTGCCCGATCGGCGCGCCGTGTAGACGTTGTGGAGGAAGCCGACGAGCCGGCCGGAGTCGATCAGCGCGGTACGGCGGGTGGGGACGCCTTCACCGTCGAACGGCGTCGCCCCGAAGGCGTCCGCGCACGTGGGGTCGTCGGAGAGCGTCACCATCGGTGCAGCCACGCTCTCGCCGGCGCGCTCGGCGAACATCGAGCGGCCTTTCAGCACCGCCTCGCCGTTCACGGCCGCGCCGATCAGCGCCAGGACGGAGCGCGTCACCAGCGGGTCGAGCACCACCGGGACCCGCCGCGACGCCGACTGGCGGGCCCCGAGCAGGCGCGTCGCGCGCTCGGCCGCGTCGCGCGCCGCGGCCGCGACGTCGAGATCGTCCACGGTCCGCCCGGCGCTGAAGCCGAACCCGGTCTGGGTCTCGCCTTCCGTGCCCGCGAGCGCCGATGCGTACACCGAGCATCCCGTGCGGCGCGACGACGCCTCGACTCCGAGCGAGCTCGCGACGGCGGCCTCCAACGCGAAGTCCGTGTAGTCGGCCGACTCGACGCCGCGCACGCGTGGATCGGCCCCGAGCGTCGCCGCCTCCACCTCGAGCGCGAACCCGACCTTGTCGTCGGCGGAGACGGCGAGCAGCTCGGGGCGCCAGAGATCCAGGCGCGCAGGACCAGCGGTGGCCACGTCTTCGGGCGTCGCGAGCCCGGCGTCGGGATCGGGCTCACCGAAGCCGCTGTTGTCGCGCGCCTCGGCGACGGCCTCGGCCACCGCCTTCGGGTCGAGCGTGCCGGCCCACGCGTAGCCGGTACGCCCGTCGACGAGCACCCGCACGCCGACGCCCGCAGTCTCGGCCGAGGAGAGTGACTCCACCTGCCCGCCGAACACCTTGACCTCGGTCTCGCGTGAACGCGCGACATACGCCTCGACATGCTCGCCGGCACGGGCTTCGCCGGCGACGCGGCGGGCCAGCTCGAGCAGATCGGACAGGTCATCGGCTTCCGAGGCGCTCACGCCGCGGTCCCGCCGACCGTGAGCTCCGCCACCCGCAGCGTCGGCTGGCCCGCCGACACCGGTACGCCCTGCCCGTCCTTGCCGCACGTGCCGGCCCAAGTGTCGAAGTCCGACCCGACCGCGTCGATGGCGCGAAGGGCCTCGGGCCCGTTGCCGATGAGCTGCGCACCGCGCACCGGCTCGGTGATCTCGCCGCTCTCGATCATGTACGCCTCGGTGATGCCGAAGACGAAGTCGCCGGTCGCCGTGTTCACCTGGCCGCCGCCGAGCGCGACGCAGTAGAGGCCGTTGTGCGTCTGGCGGATCAGCTCGCTGGGATCCTCCGGACCGGGGAGCAGGTACGTGTTGGTCATGCGGACCATCGGCAGGTGCTGATACGTCTCACGCCGACCGTTGCCGCTGCTCGCGCGCCCCCCCTTGCGCGCGCGCAGCAGGTCCCACATGTAGTCGGTGAGCACACCGTCTTCGATGAGCACGTTGCGGCCCGTCGGTGTGCCCTCGTCGTCGATCGCCGCAGCTCCCCAGTCGCGAGCGAGCGCGCCGTCGTCCACGAGCGTCACGAGCGGCGACGCAACCCGCGCACCGATCCGGCCGCGGAAGACGGACGCGTCGCGACCGACGAGATCCGACTCGAGCCCGTGTCCACAGGCCTCGTGGAAGAGCACGCCGCCCGCGCCCCGCTCGAGCACGACGGGGAACTTCCCGGACGGGGCCGGGCGCGCCGACAGCTTCGACAGCGCGCGGCGCGCGGCGGTCTGGGCAACCGCTTCGGGCGGGATCTCGTCGAAGAGCTCGAAGCCCACGGTGCGCCCCGGCGCCTCCGTGCCCGTCTGCAGGCCGGTGTCGCCGGCCGCGACGGCGTTGACGAAGAAGCGAGTGCGCACCTGGTCGTCCTCGGCGAGCACGCCGTCGGAGCTCGCGACGAGGATCCGGCGCCGCGCGTCGGCATAGCTCACCGTCACCTGGCGGATCGCGCCCGACTCGCTGCGAGCGGCCTCGTCGGCCCGCGCGAGCAGCTCGACCTTGCGCGCCTTCGCCACCGTCTCGGGCAGGACCCGCACCCCATGAGGTGGGTCCACCGAACGTCGGGTCAGCGGGACGATCGTCACCCCGCCACCATCGGCTCGCGCGGCAGCAGCCGCCGCGTCGGCGGCCTCCGCGAGCCCGGTGGGCGAGAGGTCCGCGGTGTGCGCGTACCCGGTGGTCTCACCGCGCACGACCCGCACCCCGGCCCCGACGAGACGACCCGAGCCGAGCTCCTCGACGCGCCCCTCGTCGAGGGTCGCGGTCGTGCTCCGCCGATCCTCGGCGAAGACTTCGGCGAAGTCGCCGCCGTGGGCCAAGGCACGGTGAAGCGTCTGCTGCACCAGTGCTTCGTCGATCACCGATCCCTCACCTTCGACGCTTCTGGCGTGACGGCGCCTGCTGGACGGCCCCGCCGCGGCCGTCCGGCATGCCCCACGACGACCGGGGTGCGTATGGTAAGCGGATGCCGCTCGCACCCGGACTGGTCGGGACCGTCACGGCCACCGTTGCGTCCGAGGACACCGCCGAGGTGCTCGGCAGCGGCGACGTGCCCGTGCTGGCCACGCCCCGCGTCGCGCTCTTCGCCGAGCAGGCCACGGTCGCCGCGATCGAGGGCCACATCCCGGAGGGCTCCACCACCGTCGGCTACCGGGTTCAGCTCGACCACCTCGCCCCGGTCCCGATCGGCGACGAGGTGACCACCGAAGCGGTGCTCGAGACGGTCGAGGGCCGCCGGCTCACGTTCCGGGTCTCGGTCAAGTGCCGCGACGGGCTCGTGGCCGCGGGCCGGGTCACCCGGGTCGTCGTGGAGCGGGCCCGATTCCTCGAGAAAGCCACCCGCAGAAGCTGAGCGCCGATACCCTCTCGGCATGACCGACGCGGGACCACCGGCAGTTTCCCCGCCCGCCGCCGAGCCATACGGCTGGACACCCCCCGCCGCACCGACCCGCCCCCGAGCCCGGCTCGGGTGGCTCGCGATCGCCATCCCGATGGTCGTGCTGATCGTCGCGGGCGGAATCCTCGCCGTGGTCCTCGGCGTGGGCAAGCTGACCGAGCCGATCGACGTGACCAACGACTTTCTGGCCGCCCTCCGGGACGAGCGCTGGACCGACGCCTACGACCTCCTCTGCGAACGCGAGCGGGTCCCGCAGTCGCCGGCGGATTTCGCCCGCGACCTCGAGCAGTACGGACCCGTCACCGCGTACGACTTCAAGAGCAGCGAGATCACCAACAGCCGGGCGACGACCGAGGGGACCATCGAGCTTGACGGCGTCGAGAACGACGCTAGGGTCCACCTGCGTCGTGAAGACGGCGCCTGGAAGGTCTGCAACATAGACCTCGGGCGCTGACGGCGCTCGCCGCTACGCGAGGTTCGAGCTACGGGGGTACGCGTCGGCCGGGTCGGTGCACACGTTGACGAGCGACGGCCCGCCTGTCGCGAACGCCCGATCCAGCGCAGGACCGAGCTCGGCCGGCTTCGTGACGAGCTCGCCGTGGCCTCCCAGTGCTTCGAGCACGAGGTCGTAGCGGGTTCCCGGGCGGAGCTCGGCGGCGACCGAGTACCCGAACCACTGCTCCATCGGGTGCTTTTCGAGCCCCCAGATGCCGTTGTTGCCCACGACCATCACGACGTTCGCACCGAAGCGGACGAGCGTGTCGAGGTCACCGAGAGCGAAGCCGATCGCACCGTCACCCAACATCAGCGCCACCTGGCGATCAGGGTGCGCGACGGTGGCGGCCAACGCGTAGCCGGGGCCCATGCCGAGGCAGCCGAACGGCCCGGGGTCGAGGAACGTACCGGGCTCGTAGCTGTCGACGAGCTGGCCCGCGTAGCTGACGAAGTCGCCGCCGTCACCGATCACGATCGCGTCGCGGGCCAGGCGCGACCGCAGCTCGCCGTACACGCGCTGCGGCTTGATCGGCTCGGTGTCGGCGGCCATGAGCTGCGCGTCTGCGGCTCGCCGCGCGCGCTCCTCGTCGCGCAGATGACCGATCCAGTCCTCGTGCGCGCCACCACCGGCGACGTCTGCGAGCATCGAGAACGTCGCGCGGAGATCGCCCTCGGTCGACGCCGCGAGCTCCACGTGGCGCGCCGCCCGCCCGGGAGCATCGCAGCAGTGCACGACCTGGGCGTCGCCGAACGCGCCGAAGCCGAGCCGGAAGTCGAGCGGGGTGCCGGCAACGACCACGAGATCGGCTTGCTTCAGCGCGGCGCCGCGCGCCCGGCCGAACGCGAGCTCGTGGTCCGCGGGCAGGAGGCCCCGACCCATGCCGTTGCCGAACACCGGCACGCGCGCAACCTCGGCGAACGCGCGCAGCGCCTCCTCGGCATGGTCCCAGTAAGCGTCGCCGCCGCACACCAGCACCGGGCGTTCCGACGCGCTGACGAGCCGGGCCACCGCGCGGATGGCACCGGGATCCGGAGCCGCTGCGCACAGCTCCTCCGGTATCGGAGCGCCGGGCACGTCGACCATGGCGCCCTCCACGAACACGTCGAGCGCGACATCGACGAACGTCGGGCCGCGATGCGGGGTGCGCGCGGCGCGCAGCGCGGAGTCGACCTCCCCCGGGACCCCCGCGGTGCTCGCTGCCGTCGAAGCCCGCTTCACCACCGGCGCCACGATCGGCACGTGGTCGAGCTCCTGGAGCGATCCCACGCCCCAGCGCGCCGCCGGCGCGCGACCACCGATCGCGAGCACCGGCGAGCCCGTCATCAGCGCGCTGGTGAGCGCGCTGACGCCGTTCGTGACACCGGGTCCGGCCGTGAGCCCGCACACCCCGACCCGCCGGGTGACCTTCGCCCAGCCCTCGGCCGCGAAAACCGCAGTCTGCTCGTGTCGGGTGTCGACCAGCCGGATCCCGGCCTGCACGCACCCGTCGAACAGAGGGAACAGGTGACCGCCCGAGAGCGTGAACAGCGTGTCGACGTCGTGGCCCCGGAGCACCTCGGCCGCGAGCCTTCCGCCGGAGCCGAGGATCTCTGCCATCAGGTGCTGCGGTCCGCCCGTGTCGACACGTCGGCAAGGAACTCGCAGAGCGCACGCAGCCAGTCGTCGCCGTTCTCGAACTGCGGTGAATGCCCGGCGTCGGGCACCACGACGATCCTCGCGTCGGGGACGGTGGCAGCCATGGCGTGGGACACGGCGACGAAGGGCTCGTCCTGGTCGCCGACGAGGACGAGGGTCGGACACCCGACCGTCACGAGCGCACCGAACTCGTCGGGCTGGTCGCGAATCTCGCGGATGAGGGTCGCCCACATCACTGGCGACAACGCGGCCCACTTCGCGTCGCAGAACTCCTGGTACCCCTCGCGCTCGGAGATCAGGCGCTCGTACGCGGGGGTGCCGAGGGGGGAGAATGCGTCCATGACCCGCTTGAGCTCGTCCATGCCCTGATCCAGCGCGAGCTGCGCGCCGAGCTCGATGATGTCCGGGTCCATGCCCGGCACGGGTCCCGGCGAGGTATCCATCAGGACGAGCGCCTCGACGCGGTCGGGCCGGGCCAGCACCAGCCGGCGGGCGACCATCCCGCCCATGGAGTGCCCGAGGAGACGGAACCGGTCGATGCCGAGGGCGTCTGCGACCGCGACCACGTCGGTCGCGAGCCGGTCGAGGGAATAGGCGTCCGCGTGCTCGGGAGCGTCGCTCTCGCCGTGCCCACGATGGTCAAAGGTGATCACCCGGTGGCCCGCGGCGAGCTCGTCGAGATGATCGGAGAAGTCCTCCTTGGCGCCCCCGAAGCCGTGCACCAGCACCAGGGCCGGACCCTGGCCTCGCACCTCGACTTCCAGGCCGACGCCGTCGTCGACGATCACGCGCACTGCTGCACCTCCAACTCTGGAAGCGTCCATGTCGGGCCGGGCCGAACCGGGCCGGACCTGCCCGCCTCTGCCCGTTTCTGCCCCCATCGTCGCTCACCCGCCACATACGCGGCCACCCGGCGTGGGAGCCGCCCATAGGCTACGGGGGTGGGCACAGGTCCGGAAGCACACGGCACGGAGCCGCCGACTCCAGTCGCGCCGACGCCGGGCCCCTCGGCGCGCCGGGCCCGCTTCGGCCTGGGTCTGCGCATGTTCGTCAGCGCGGTCCTGCTGGCTGTCCTGGTCTCGAAGATCGACTTCGAGGGCGCGATGCCCCGCGACCGGCACCTCGACACGATCCTCTACTTCGCCGCCGCGGTGCTCACGGCCACGATCGGCATCGTCCTGTCGGCCTGGCGCTGGCAGCGGGTGCTCGAAGCCTTCGGCGCCCACGTCCCACTCGCGCAGCTGACGAACCACTACTTCGCCGGGCAGTTCCTCGGCAACGTGCTCCCGTCCACGATCGGCGGGGACGTGCTCAGGGTCAGCCGCAGCGCGAAGACCATCGACTCGACCGAGACCGCCTTCGCCGCCGTCGCGCTCGAACGACTCACCGGATTCCTGGCGCTGCCACTGCTCTGTCTCGTCGGGTTCGCGCTCGACCCCTCACTGTTGGAGTCGCGCACCGCATGGGTCGCGCTGCTCGTCTCGGGCGTCACGCTCGCCGCCCTCGGCGTGATTGTCTACCTCGCCGGTCATCCACGCGTCGCGGGACGGTTCCGCGAGCACGAGAGCTGGATGCGCTTCATCGGGGCCGCCCATGACGGCATCGAGCACCTGCGCGGACATCCCCGCGCCGCGCTGGGCGTGCTCGGCACCGCGCTCGTGTACCAGGTCTCGGTGCTCGTGACCGTGGGCTTCATCGTCCTGACCCTCGGCGCCGACGTCCCCGCGGTCGCAGTGATCGCGTTCGTCCCGGTCGTCGCGATGGCCCAGGTCGTCCCGATCTCGCTCTCCGGACTGGGAGTCCGGGAGGGGATGCTCGTGCTCCTGCTCCACCCGCTCGGCGTGTCGAACGGGCAGGCCATCGGCATCGGCCTGCTCTGGTACCTGGTCATGCTGCTCGTGAGCCTCCTCGGCGCGCCGTCGTTCGCGGTCGGTGGCCGCCGGCGCTCCCACCGCAGGGCGGACGCACGCAGGTGAGCACGAGCACGGCCCCGCCGCTACGCGGTGCGCTCCGCCGGCTGCCCGGCGCCAAGGTGCTGCGCGACGGTCACGTTCTCTATTGGTGGACCGAGATCCTCGCGATCGGCATCTTCTACGCGGTCTACTCGTCGATCCGCAACGCCGCGCCCGAGAACGCGCGACTCGCTCTCAAACACGCGCTCCGACTAATCGACCTGCAGAAGGCCCTCGGGATCTACCACGAGCGCGCGATCAACCAGTGGGCGCTCGACCTGCAACCGGTCGTGGTCGCGAGCAACTACTTCTACGGGTCGCTGCACTTCGTCGTGACGATCGGTGTCGGCATCTTCCTCTTCAGGAGATGGCCCGACGACTACCCGTTCTGGCGCAACACGCTCGGCATCGCCACCGCGATCGCGCTGATCGGCTTCTACTTCTGGCCGTTGATGCCTCCACGCCTGCTACCCGAGACGTACGGCTACGTGGACACCCTGGCGAAGTACCCGACGTTGTGGGCCTTCAACTCGGGCGCGATAAAGAGCATCGCGAACCAGTTCGCGGCGATGCCGAGCATCCACTGCGTGTGGGCCCTCTGGTGCGCGTGCATCCTCGTGCCGCGACTGCGGCACACCTGGGCGAAGGTGCTCGCCGCGCTCTACCCGGTGTTGACGGTGTCGGTCATCGTGATCACGGCCAACCACTACTTCCTCGACGCCGTCGGCGGATTCGCGACCCTCGGGATCGGCTGCGCGGGCGCCCGTCTCACCACCCGGGCCGGGCGCGGCCCGGCCGTGAGAACATCCGGGGCGTGACCGACCTCGACCACATCGCCCTCGCGACGACGGACCCCGCGGCCACCCTCGGCGCCCTCGTCGGCACGCTCGGCGGAGTGTGCGTGTACGGCGTGGACGGCCACGGGTTCCGGTGGATGAAGGTGCACATGGGCAACGCCGTCGAGGGCATGACGATCGAGGTGCTCATCGCGTGGCGGCCGGCGGCAAACGACTTCCTCGCCCGATTCCTCGCTCGCTCCGGGTCGGGTCGGCACCACGTGACCTTCAAGGTCGACGATTTCGCCGCCACGCTCGAGCGTGTGCGCAGCGCCGGGTTCACCCCGGTCGACGTCGACCGACCGTTGTGGCAACCAGGTCTGGTGGCCCGCGCCGACCAGTCGCCCGGGGTAGACGGCCTCGAAGGCGAGCGCTCCGGCGACCCGCTCGACTTGGTCGTCAGCGGGACCCGGTTCAGCATCGCGTCGCGCTCGGCCGGCTGACCCCTAGGCGCCCTTGCGGTGGGCGCGGGTCGTGCGTGCAGGACGCGCGCCCCTCGACAACAAACCGGCCGCCACGATCTGCATCACGGTCTCGCGGACCGCTCGGTCGGCCAAAGACATCGGAACGCTCCGGGCCGCGACCAGCGCGAGCCGACGGACCGGCAGCGCGGTGACGTCGAAGCGCGGCAACGTCGCGAGCTCGGGCGGGATCGCCGTCACGGGCAGCACCGCGCAGCCAGCGCCGGCAGCCACGAGGTCGGCGATCAACCGGATGCCCTCCACCTCGACCCGGATGTCCAGCGTCACACCCTGGGCCCGCGCGGCGTCGTCGAGCTCGAGGCGAAGCGGGTTCCCCCGTGGAGGCAGCACGAGCACCATCTCCGCGAGCTCGTCCCAACCGATCGGGCGGCGCGGCAGCTTCGTGCCCTGCGGCGCGAGACCGACCAGCGCCTCCTCCACGAGCGGCTCCACCGAGAGCCGCTCGTCGCGCACCGGCTCGGTCACGATGGCCTGGGCCAGGTCCTGGGCGAGCACGTCGGCCATCATCCGCTCCGACGCTCCCTCGTTCACCCGGAGATGCACCCCCGGCGCGCGGCCGCGCAGGTCGGCAACGAGTCGCGGGACCAGCCAACGACTCGCCGTGCCGACGATGCCGAGACTGGCTTCGCCGACCTGGAGGCCCAAGAGCGCGGCCAGGTCCTCCCGGAGCAGCTCGAGCTCGCGGCGCACGCGCCGGGCACGCTTCAGCACCGCGCGTCCGGACTCGGTCGGGATCGCGCCGCCCCGGCCCCGCGAGAGCAGCGTGACCCCAAGCTCACCCTCGAGCTGGCGAATCTGCTCGGACACGTTCGACTGGACGGTCAGCAGCGCGTCGGCCGCCGCGGTGAACGTGCCCTCCTCGTCGATGGCGATCAGGGTTTCGAGATGGCGCAGCTCCATGGAGCGCCTCCTCTCTGATGGTCGGCTCCGGTGCCACGCGGACCCGGGCGCCGCCACACTCGGCACCTTCGCCTCCTCTCTGATGATCGGCTCCGGTGCCACGCGCCCACGCATCGGTACTGCCGATGCACGCTATCACTTCTAACTGTTGGACAGATTCCGCTCGCGGATGGAAACATGGGGCCAGGACGCATCGGGGAGCCGGCTCCCCCCCCCCCGCC
>Ga0194128_10003929_pt1 | contig 22242 bp, 12 predicted proteins | sample TA2KigCa65mmetaG_FD_148650 | JGI IMG/M metagenome (GOLD analysis project Ga0194128, IMG submission 148650) | Freshwater microbial communities from Lake Tanganyika, Tanzania - TA2015037 Kigoma Deep Cast 65m | ecosystem: Environmental > Aquatic > Freshwater > Lake | place: Tanzania: Lake... | reverse complement strand
AGTTTATATCATGAATTTGGTTCGTTAGTAAGCGGCCCAACAAATGCCACAAGAACAAGCGCAGGTGTATATACAATTACATATGGTCAACAAGCGTCTGGTATTTATATTTTAAACTCTGCCGGAAGGCATAGAATTGATTTTACCTACACAATAAGTGGCACATCATATACTCAATCTCAATATATAAATGTTTATACGCCGTATGCCAATAGCGATGTTTTTTTTGAAGACCATTCAGAACTAGAAACCGATTGGTTGGATAAATTTGATAAATTAGAAAAAAAGACTAGGAATATTATAAACACCTTTTGTGGTCAATCTTTTGATTATTATCCAAATAAATTTATTGAAATTGCCGGCTCTGGGAAAAAAATTATGCATTTACCAATACCAATTACAACATTAAGAGTTGTTACTATTAATTTTGGAGATGCAGATCAAACCGTTATTCATAATTACGAAAACGCTAGTATCAACAATATAGAAAAAATTAAAGAACCACATAATTTTAATACTACTTATTATATTCAATATAAAAAATCTTTTTTAGACAGTAAAAATACTATTATTATTTCTAATAAATTTAAAACAGAAGATGATTATAAAATTGAAGGTGATTTTGGATGGAGATTTGTTCCAAACAATGTAGAGCAAGCTGCTGATCTAATTTTGGAAGACATGATGACTGAGGATTCAATCTATCGCAGGCATGGTATTTACAATGCTGATATGGATATTTTAAAATTTCAAACTAGTCAAAATTTTTATGAATCAACTGGGAATATTGATGCAGATGTACTCTTAATGGATTATACATTGTTTGTAATGGATCATGTGGTTTAAATGTCATCTCGAACATATTTTAAATTTTCTCACAATGGAGATATTTTTGAGAAGACCACGGTTACAAATGCTGCTGGTCAACAATATGCTTCATACTCTCAAATTCAAAAAATACAATTTCAATTTCAAACTCCAAGCACAAACTCATCAACAGGGGATGAAAAAAGATTAACTCCGTATCAAGAAAATATTCCAAAATTTGAAGCAATTGTCCCTGTTAGATATTCAACATATATTACATATGGCAACAGATTCCAAAATATAAAAGACAGAAATAATACTGTAATTGATAATAATAAATATGAAATAGTTGGTATACAGCCAAAATTTGGGATGAGTGGTAAAAAACATCATATCGTTGTATCCCTTAGAAAGGTCGTTGAAACGTAATGGTTAAGATTAAAGTAACAGAAAATTTACAACAAATTATTAATAAAATTGATCGAATTCCCATTGTAATAGAATCATCAATTGCAGAAGCCTTTATGGGCAGCGAGCAGTTTATAAGACAAAGTATATTAGATGAATATGGTGATGTTTTTACAAATTATACAATTGCAACCAATCAAGATTTGAGTATGAATATTTATTTAGATTCAATTGAGATATGGAAATATCAAAGAGTTACTGGGGATTCTTTTGAAAATTTACAAGAATCTATTATAAATTGTGTAATAAATAATGTTAGAAACAATGTATCTAAAAATGTAGGAGGCTCAATTGGCACTTAGCGTTTACGACATCAATACTGCTTTAAAGGCAGATGCGACACTCACCAGTATTGCTGGAAAAGTTATGAATTTTTTCCCTGTTGTTGCAACAAATGGGGAAACGGCGCCATATGTGATTTATTACTATCAGCCACTAGCTCCCGATATTGAATCTTATTGGATGAGAAAAGACGGTATTAGGTATTCAATTTTTGATACTGATGTAAATCGTTTATTTTTAATAGCAGAAAGAATTATTGCAAGACTTGCAATTTCTGATCAAATAGCACAATCTGGCGGTATTACTGGAACTAATTCAAGAATTTTATCTTCTTATCAAACCGGGTCTGATTTAGCAGCTCCATTAGAAAAAGAAGGCTGGTTTAGAATGAATTTAGACTTTAAAATCTGCAATGTTTAATTGGGTATGGTAAAATAATAATATATGGAGTATACTACTATTACATACATTGGTAAAACACCAGGGTATGTCGTTAAACTCGGCAGTAAAATATATGAGTTTGAATGGAATAAAGGTCTCGGTATAGGCAAGCGCGCAGGCGAGGTCGATACCAAAGATATAGAAAGGATCGCCAAATGGCGAGACAAGAAGGGTCGGAAAATATTCCGCCTGGATAAATAGGAGGAAATAGGATATGGCAGTATCAGTTTCTAATATTATTGTTGGTGAAGCAACAATTAAAATTGGCGACAACGCCAACGCAACTTCAATTGCAGCGATGAATAACTTTGCCGACATTGGCGCAACTTCAAACGGTTTGGAAATTTCGTGGGAGCCAGATATGGTTGACATTGAGATCGATCAATTTGGAGATGCCGCAAAGATTATTCAATCAAAAGTCAAGGTAATGGTTAAGACAACCCTTGCCGAAGGCACATTGCTCAATCTTACAAGGGCTTGGAATTATGACAGTTCCGATGTTGTTACAACACAAGACGGTGCATCAACCCAAACCTTTAATTTTGGTACTCAGGGAGTAATCCCCGCAGAAAAAGCGCTCGTTGTAATAGGTACAGCACCTGGCTCAACAGCAACTGTTACCAAAACTCGTACTTTTTATTGCAAGCGCGCCATTTCGATGGAGTCTTCAACGATTAGCATGAAGCGAGCAGAGGCAACAATGTTTGCAGTAGGCTTTAGAATTTTGCCAACCGTAGCCGACACTGGCTATGAATATGGCAAGATTGTAGATCAAACGTAATATTTAATTAATATAATTTAGCCAAAAGGCTTCGCCCCTTTGTATTTTGTGATAAACTTAATACTAAAGGGGCGAAGCCCTTTTTAGTATAAAAGGATGGATAACTTGAGCGATAAAAATAAAGACATTCTTGCCGGCACAGAAATTGTGTTTGCAGATGGAAAAGCTAGAACAATTAAACCCTTGACAATTCGAAACCTCAGAAAGTTTATGAAAGTTGTTAAGGATCTTAAAAGCGAAGACTCTCTTGATGATGCCGATATTGATATCATGGTTGAAGCAGCCGGAATTGCGTTGGTTGCTGTTGATCCTGAATTGGGCGGTAACAAAGAAAAACTTGAAGATGTGCTTGACTTGCGTTCATTTGGTGAACTTATGTCGGCAGCGATGGGGTCAGACCCTTCCTTGTAGGAGAAGAGGGGGCGGGAGCCTCTCCCCAAGATTGGGAAGATCTCCCTCTTCTAAAATACGAATCAGAAGTTTTTGTTAGAACTGGCGCTTGGGTCAATATTGAATCCTTAGAACAATTTTTGACTCTAAACGAATTGTTTTTGCTCTATCGTGCCTGCATGAACGAAACAGGCACAGCAATGAAGATTGCGGCTGCTGCGCAAGGTGCAGAAGTTGATTTTGACGAAGACTGGTATGATCCAGAACCGCCACGACAAGCGCAATCCTATGACATATTAAATAATATGACTTTTGGTATTGGATATGAAACTGTTCCAAAAGAATAAAAATAATTTTGCTTTAATTAACCTAATATGCGATAATTATTAAGGCTAAATTATGTCTGATACTGGAGATTCAACAACTAAAATAACCATAGATGCTACCGTCACCGGTACCGGTGAGGTAATTGGCTTAAGTTCTGGCGTTTCTTCATTATCTAAACATTTAGCCGACCTTTCTTCTTCTGCTAAAAAAGTTTTTGATACTCAACAAGCTTTAAACACAGCTTTTGAGCAAACCAGAAAACATACTAGTGTAATTAGCACTAGTTTAAATGAATACAGACAAAATTTAGCTTTAATTAAAAGAACAACTGACGAAACAACAAAATCAATAAACGAACTTAATGCGGCACAAGCGAGAGCCTCTAGTGCTGGGACTTTATCCCCATCTGTTTTAGCCAGTTATCAACAGACAAGAACACATCTTAATGGTATGAATAGTTCAATACAGGGATTAACCTCTGTAATGAAAAGCAATGCAATTGAGCAATTTGCTGGAAGAATGAAGGCCGCTGGGCAAACAGCTCAGCGTTCTGCTTATTATATGACAGCCGCAACAATGCCATTTCTTATGATGTTTAAGTCAGCTTTTTTTAATTTTGTTAAACTAGAACAAGAACAAGTTAGGTTAAAAAAACTTATTGGCGACAATTTTGCTGGAATGGCTGACGGAGCAAAACTTTTACGAGATGAGCTTGAATTAATTAATGTACAGCTTGATCAAATAACAAGAAAATTTGGTACTTCAAGAATACTTGTGCAAAGCCTTGCTGGCGACTTTGCAGAATTAGGCGTGTCGTCCGAGGCAATTATAAGATTAACAGAGTTTACAGCGGCTGCGGAAAAACTTGGCAATATTGATATTACTCAGTCACAAAGATTCATTCAAGCTTTGTATCAAAACGTTGTTCGTGTCAGAAGAGAGGTGGCGCAAAAACAAGGCCTGGTTTTTGATATTTCTAATGTTGATGAAATGAATACTGTGTTAAACGAGGTGCAAGGACAATTGGCTCTGTTTAACTTAATTGAAAACAAAACAGCGCTGTCTTTAAAAGATATTGCCGATGCGTTCCCAGAAGTGTCTGCCGCAGCCACATCATTTGGTTTGTCAATGACAGAAACCGCATCCTTATTAACACCAATGGTTGCGGCTGGGTTTCAAGTTGGAGCGTCTGCTAACTCTATTAAAGTTTCGTTGCAAAGACTTGTCGCAATGACAAAACAAAATACAACCATTATTCAACAATTAAACAAAGCACTGGGGCCGGACTTTGACATGGCTGCCGATGTTGGTATGAGAAGCATTCAAAGACTTATTGATGGTTATGATAAATTAAAAGAGACTAAGGGCGAACAAGGAGCCCTAGAATTTTTTGCAAGAATTTTTGGTGTTCGTCAAGGTCCACGAATGGAAGTTGCATTGCAACAAATGGCGGCTTTTCAAACCGCTCTTCGCCAAACTGGTAGTGCTGAGTCTATTATTGCAAAAAGATTAGAAACCAATGTTAATAATAGATTAAAACTAGCCGGAATGGAAACAATTAGTATTCAAAAAGTTATAGATTTAACAGATTTACATAGAGCATCTATAGAGAGAGCAAACGGAAAGTATACAGATAGAGCAAAAATTATTCAAGAGGCTCAGGATGAGACTAATGCAATGCTTAAAAAAGAATTTTTAGGCACTGCTGATTTCTTGTCAAAAGTTGGATCAGAGACTGGGCGAGAGATTTTTATGCAAGCCATTGGTGGTGTACAAGAAGCTAACAGAGTCATGCAAGCTGAGTTGTCAATGGCAATTAGTACAACTTTAACTAATTTTAATAGATTTAGAGAAAGTGTTCTAGGTATCGGTCGCCAATTTGTTCCAATTATTGGTGATGTACTAAAAACTATATTGCCAATATTGCAAAGAGTTGAAAACTTTGTTAAAAATCTGTCGCCAGCAACGAAAAAAATGATTGGTGCATTTTTATTTCTTGTTACCCTGATCCCCCAAGTAAAACTGCTTAGTGCAATAGTTAGAATGTTGTTCGGCGGTACTGTGTCATTTTTCCATAAAATAATTCTTGGCTCAAACTCTACTATGAAAAAACTGTCTGGAGTTGCTGCAAAATTAATTACTATTCAAGAACTTGTTAATAATCCCAAAGCAGTTAGAGGTTTTAATAGAGTAACTCAATATGGCGACAATGTTTTGTTAGAACAAGACAGAGGTAGTCCTAATTATAAAGATAGTCTTTTTGGTAGAAGAAGAATGATGCCGGATCGATCTGCAATACGATTGTCGCAACCAATCCAGGAATTTTTTGATAAAACAAAGGCCGGAGGGGCGGTTAGTCCAACAGATCCAAAATTTGTAAAAAGTGTTGTTGATAAAACTGCAAAGACAGGCTTAACAGGTACAACGGCATTTGTAAAATCATTATTAGGTTGGACCGACGAAGGGAAAAAGGCTGCAAAGGCTACAGCCAAAACTGCTGAAGCGGCTGTAAAGGCTGTTGATAAAACATCTAGTGCAGCAGCAGAAAAAATAGTAAAAGGCTTAAAAGGTTCTGTATTTTATAATAATACTTTTTTGGGAAATAAATTTGGCGGTAATGCTGCTGGTCCAGGCGGTTCTGGTTCCGGACCACGCACTCCAAAAACTCCAGGATCTAGCGGAACACCAGCATCAAGCACACCGGCACCAAAAGCACCAACACCAAGAGCACCAGCCGCTGGTGCTACGCCAAGACCCCGGCCAGTCATCCCCCTTGTTCCTTCCAAAGGCGTAACTTTTGCAGATCTTGCTAAACTTCCTAAAACCGCACCAACTGGTTCGGCTGGTTCAGCAATAGCATCAATATTTGCTGGCATTACTGCTGCAATAAGTGGTATGGGTGGAGCAGCAACAGCGCCTAGTGGAGCAACAGCGCCTAGCGGAGCAGCAGCGCCTAGCGGAGCAGCAGCGCCTAAGCCTAAAGTGCGAAAAGCAGTGGCGATGAAACCTAAGTTTAGTGTAGATAAAGTGCTTGCTGAAATGGCTCGTCTAACTAATGCAGGGCAGCAAGTGAGCAATACAGCTAATGTTGTTATTCAAGAAACCCAAAATACAATACATCAACTTTCACAAGGCACCCAAAATTTAGGTCAAACTGTATCACAAGTTATTGAAGACACAAGTAGAAAGACAGCAATGGTCCCAAGAGCCCCGCCTAAAACACCAACAATTACATACAAAGAGATTAGAACTTTTTTTGATGATGCAAAAGTTGCAATACCAAAAGAGTTTGAATTTATAAGAACTTTATCAAGAGAAATAGAAGTAACTGAAAGAACTAAAAGAGATTTTTTTAATGAACTTAAGAAACAATTTGCAAAAAATCCTCAAAATCCATTTGGAAAAATAATACGAAGGGGCGACAAATCTCAGTTTCAACTTTTTAATAGAGGTCGAAATATTACTAAAGATTCTCCATATTTACAAATATTTAAAAATATTTTTAGAGATGCAGCAAGACAAGATTTAAAAGGGTTTGATACATCATTACGAAATGCTTTGCTAGGTCTAGCAAAAGATTTAAGTATAAAAGGCGGCGGATCCGACAAACCTGTAGGTTCACAAAGAGCGCAAAGAGCAGTTCGGGCTGTAGCAAAGAAGCTACGAGAAGACCGTTTAAATAAAATGGCAGAAGCAGGTTTGCGTCGTGACAAATTATCTATTTCAACGCCGCCAAAAGGTGTGGAGCTTGTTTACAGAGGCCAAGAACCACATATTATGGGTTCAACAATTGGCAGAAGTGGCCTGTTGAGTTTACAAGAAAGCGATGAAAGCCTGCGGTATAAAGCCGTTTCACAAGACACAATGGGCCGACTAAATCAAAAAAGCTTTAGAGAAATATTAACAAGTAAAGTATCTAAGTTGGGTGGAACAAGTAAAAGTGCGTCAGCAAGAGTTTTGTACGATTTATTGTTAGAAGAAAATGTTCAGGAAATTATGTCTTCAACAGACGCAGCTGTTAAACAACAAATTAAGGAACAAGTTAGAAGCTTAATGTCAACTAAACCTCTTAGCCAAGCGGGAAAAGGGAAATTAAGAATTGAAAGGCAAAAAGCAACAACGGAGGCTATCAGAATTTTAGCTAAAGAAAAAACTGATATAGGAACACTGAATCCAATGTCTGCATTGTTTCAAGAACAGAAAGAGCAATCGCTTTTAACTAATAAAAAACTTGTTAAATCTCTTCAAGCAACATACCGTGCGGCAGACAAGGTAGATCAAGGTCTTCTTAAAACACTAAGCCAGATGCAAGCGGAGTATTCTCCGCAAAAAATATCAAAAAGAAAAAAGGTTGTTGAAGCATATCGTCGGGCTGGATTCCAAATATTAAAAACAGAACGGGCTGCTGAGCTTGCGGCTGACTCTACGATCAAGGCTGCCAGAAAGACAGAAAAAGTTGCTCAACAAACAGCGGCTCGGCAATCAGCTCGGCAATCAAGAGCAAGAATATTACAATCAACATTATTACCTAGAGGACCACTTGCTCCACCTGTAGGACCAATGCTGAGTGGTCTTCCATCAATAGATCCGTATCCAAAAGAAGTAGGCGGTCGTGTTGGTCTTAAAATTCCACGGGTAATTTCCCAAAGAGTTGCTTTTGTTACTAAAGGCGGGGGTGCGGCAGCTGCAGCAATAAGTGGTATAGGTAAAACAGTAGATTCATTAACAAAAACTTACAATCAACTTGTTCAAGAAACAATAGAAAGAATTATTAATGGTTTACCAAAATCAGTTGGCACTATTAAGCCAATGTTAATGCGAGAAATTACAAAAGCTTTACTTCAATCTCAACCGCTCGGGGCTGGTCCAGGAATTAAAAATGCATTGAGTGTATTAGGATCAGTGGTGACAGTAGATCCAAAAGAGCTAAAGGTCATTCAAAAACACTTAGATGACACTGTAACAAAAGTTGTTGCTGATTATAATCAAGCTTTAAAAGACGGAGTTCTTTATCACACAACAAAATATGATGAAAAGTTAATCTTTGGCAGGCCAGCCGCTGGGAAACATTCAACAAAAGATAAAGCAAAAAAAATTCTTGGTCGTGCGTTCCAAAAAGGAGCGCTAGGTCTTAGAGACTTTTTGAAGAAAACTGACGATTTAGCAAAGGTTCTTAGCGGTATTGTGTTAGATCAAATAACTGCCGCAAACTACGCCGTAAGCGAATTAGAAAAAGCAGGAAAAATAGGACCAGGAACAGATTTAGCAAAAGCCAAAACGTTGCTAACAGGTAAAGGCGGTGCAATTGAAGCATTAGAAACAAAAAGAAAAGCAAGTACAGAAAAAGCTCAAGAATCAGCAGGAAAAGTTGGAACAGGGACTTCAGCTAAGACGAACAAAACCGCTGTTGATAAAAATACTGTTGTTACTGAAGGAAACACTGTTGCTACTGAAGGAAACACTACAGCAACCATTAAAAATACTAAAGCTCAGGTTGAGGGAGGTGTTGCCGAAAAAGAACAAACTGTAGCTTCAAAAGCAAAGGCTACTAAAACATTACAGTCTTTAAGGGCTACAACTTATGATGCAAAAATTACAGAAATGCTGGGCGCAGCTAAGGTTAAACAACTTGCATCTGTTGACGCTCAAATAGCATCACTGACAGCAGATCAAATAAGTAGCGAAGCTGGGCAAGCGGTAATTTCTCAAAGAAATGAAGTAACTAAAAAGCTAGTTAGTTTAGAAGAAGCGCAAGCTGAGGCTGTAGATGCTCAAAAAAATGCTGACGATCTTGGAAGAAAAAGTACAACGCGATTGAGGCAAGCAAAAGAAAATTTAACGAGGAAATTAGACAATGCAAGAGATGAAACAAAAAAGTTAGCAAAAAAAGCTAAGGCTTTAGCTGACTCAATGAAGCAGGGTACAGTAAAGCCAGGTAAAGCAACACCGGCTGCTCCTGCTGACACATCGACTACCCCAGTTGCGCCCGCTGGTGGTAAACCCGCTGGTGGCAGGTCTCGCAGAATTACACTACCAACAGAAACCGCTGTTGGCGGTGCTGGTGCGGCAGGTGTTAGCGGTATTATTGACAAACTTGATGAAGTTGCAGTAAGTTTTGATAAATCACTTGCTAATTTCTTTAAAGGACCAAACTTCTTTCAAGGTCCAAATATTTTCCAAGGCAAAATAATCTCTGCTGATAAATTAAAAGTAACGGTAACAGATAGAGCCCGTGATGCAGCAAGATTAGCAAAAGCAAGGGCAACGCTAATTCCATCAGATGATCCACTTGTGGAAAGAGCAAGGGCTAGGGCTAAATTTTTAGAAGTAAAAAAGCGAATGGAAGAAAAGAGGGGAGCCCCTCTTTCTCCTGAAAGAAGAGAGCGGTTAGCCAAATTAGTAGGTTATAAATTACCGACTTCATCTGCTCCAGTAGCACCTGTCGGTCCTGTTACAACAGCAGTAACAGCGGCTGTCGCTAAAGCAAAACCAGCAATTAGTACCTTGTCTAAATTGCTTGGTTCGTCATTTACATTTTTTTCATCTGCTGCCAGTAAAGCACTTACACAATTTGTAGCCCTTTATGGTAAATCGTTTAAATTAGCATCAAAATCTGGCATTGACGCTCTGAAAAAAATAATAGAAACAATAGGAGTTGTATTTAATAAAATCAGCATAGCAACTACCGCCACAGGCGCTTTAGGGCGTTCTTATGCATTTTTAGAAAGGGCAGGTGTAAAATTTGGCGTTTCCTTAAAAAATAACCTTGCGGAAGCAACAATATTGATGGGAGCTTTGGGTAGGGCGATAAGACAAGATGTTGGCGTTGCTTTGGCTCAATTAATGACATCGTTAAAAAACAGTAGAGCAATTAGAGCGTGGTCATTTTTGTTATTTGCTGGTACAACTAAATTTTTAAATATTTTAAAAACAACAATTTCTGCAATGCAATTATTTCAGGGTCATGCAAAAAGAATGGCGTTAGCTTCGGAGGCTATAGCAAGAGTTAACAAAATAAGGGCAGATAAGGGGCTAACTGGTTCTATTGGTTTTATTCAAAAAGCTGTTGTTGCTACTAATGCATATTTAAACGTTACTCAAGGATTAAGAGGAGCGTTCCAGTCGTTGCTAAAAACTATGATGAGTGTTAGTGCCTGGGCAATAAAAATAAATGCCGGATTTATGCTTATAGGTCCAATAGTTATTATAATCGCTGGTTTAATTATGTCTATAAGATCCGGATTAACAAACAATAAAGCGGCTTTAGAGAAATTTAAAGAAGCATGGATAAAAATTAAAGAAGCAGTTATTACATTGGCTAAACCATTTTTTCAGTTGATAAATAAATTTGGTAATATAGGCAAAGCTAAAAGTGGAGCCGAAGAAGCCAGCGGGGCTTTATACAATATAGCAAGGGCTGTTAATGCGGTTGCAACAGCATTTAATAATTTTGCTCGTAGCACTGGCTCGCGATTTGTACAAAATGCAATGATACCTGTAATAACAAGATTAATAAATAGATTTATTTTATTAGGAAGGGCTATTAAGGGTGCATTCAAATCTGATGGAACCGCAGCCAATAATTTTAAAGCATTTTTATTGTCTTTGGCTTTTGAAGTAGTAACGGTAGCGCAAAAAGTTTTTGCCGCCCTTGCCGTTTTGTCGGCAGCAATGGGGCCGGTGCTCGTAAAAGTTCTTCAAGCTGTTGCAAACGCAACAATTGATATGTTTATGTACATAATGAAATTTGGCAAGGAAGTAGCGTTATTTGTCGGCTCAATACTTGCTGGTTTAGGTCTTGCATTTACTGCTTTTGCACCAGTTGTTGGTTTAGCAATTGCTGGGGTGGGGGCTAGTCTACTTGCTGCCGCTGCTGGCGTCACGTTGTTAGAGAAAAACATAGGTAAGGCTAAAGATACAGTAAATAAAATAGCCAACACAGTTGGCATTGGAATTGCCCAAGGCGCCGCAAGAGGTGCAAGGGCAGTTGAAAAAAATCTTTTAGGCAGTCTTAAAACAAAAATTGCTAAAAAATATGGAGATTTGACCGGTGCAGATATTAGTGAGGCTTTGGTTGCACGACTAGACGATCCAGATGATATTAAAAAAGCCTTAGACAAAGCCCTTCGTGGCGCTGTCGACCCTCCCACATCAGGCACCGCTGCTGGTGAAGAGTTAGGCAAAGCAATTGCTAAAGGTATTAAGAATAAAATGCTTGAAGTAAAAGAAAATTTTGCATCAACATTTTTTACAAAAGCAGATGCACAAATTGATAAAATTATAACAAAATACAAAGAAGCTATTGATATCCAAAAAGAAGAGGCATTAAAAGCTTTTGATACTCAAATATTAGCAATTGAAGCGTTGGCAAAAGCTGAAGAAGAGTTGACTGCAAAAATGGAATACGAGCAAAAACGCCGTGAAATGATTTTAGCAAAACGTCTAAATAAAGAAAATTATTTAAGAGAAAGGGCTATTGCTAAATACGAAGGCAGAACTGAAGATGTTCGTTCACTTGATCTTGCATTTAGAAAAACAGATAAAGAGTCTACAAAAGAAATTCAAGATTTAGATACCGATAGAGTAAAAACTCTACAAGCGAAAAATAGAGAAAATGCTATTGCAGTAATTAATCGTGAAAAAGAAGTACTTGAAAAAACATTTAATGAAATGCAAAAGAAATATGAGGATAATATTGAAAAAATTCTTAATAAGGGTTTTTCAACAAAAGAAGAGTTTAATGCATTATTAAAAGAAATTGCTGAAACTAGTGAAGGTTTTTCATCAGACATTAATGATGTGTTTATTAAAACAATGAATGGATTACCGTCTGCAATTAGAGATGTAACTGACCCATCCGTTGGGATGTTTAGCATGACAATGGAAGCTCTTGTTGATCAAGCCAAAAAAAGCTTTGGCGCTACAGTTGGCACGGCTAACGCTGAATCGATTCTTGGTGCAGCGTATGCTATGGCTAATGGAATGCCGGATGCGTTTAAAGCAGCATTTAACACTGGAATAATTGCTCAATCAGTTACGCCATTTGTTAAAAAAGTAACAGACATTTTTGATGCAATTAATGTTGATGCACTGTGGATTGAAATCGGCAGGTCAACAATAGAGGCGATGATTAATGAAATGAAACGTCAGCTAGCAGGCTTGAAAGGAACTTTGTATGACGAATTTAAAAAATTGTTTTCGGGCATGAGTTTTGATTTTAGCGGGTTGTTTGGAGATCTAGAAAGGCTTGGGAAAGAAATTGCCAGAATTGAGGCTATTCGAGGGTCAGCAGATGGCGCTGGCGCTGACAAAGCCGACATACCAAAGACGCGAAGTGTTGGTACGGCAATGAATGCGTATCTTGTTGATCCAAAATCTGGAGAGCACCTTGCTAAACGACCTGCTTCCCCGGCTGCCCCGATTCAAGCCATAAATGACGCTTTAGATGAAGGCAAAAAGAAGTTTTCTTTCTTCGGAATGTTGGTTGATGGATTAAAAAACTTGGTTGAATTCTTAGGTCCAGTTAAAACCGCAATTCTTGGTGCGATAGGCGCTATTGCTGGATTCTTTGCTCTTAAAGGTCTCTTTGCAACAATTGCGTCTGCATTTGCTGCGTTGAACAATACAATAACAGCTATTGCGTTCGCTATCTCTCCTGTAGCCGCAGGAATTACTGCACTAGTCGGTGTTATTATTGGAATTTTCATTTACATGTATATTAAGTTTGAATCTTTTAGAAACATGGTTAATGATACATTTAAAAAATTCTTTAATTTTCTTAAAGATGGATTTGATGCTCTGAAAAAACCAGTTGTAGATCTTACTCTTGCAATTTTTGATGGAGTAAAATCTATTCTTGTTTCAATCTTTGGGCCAATTGTTAAAGCAATTGGTGGAATTATTTCAGGTCTTATTTGGGCTTTTATGGGCACATTGTCTATTGTTGCTACCGTTCTTGATAAAATTAAAAAACCGGTATTTGATGTTATAGCGTTTATAATTAATTTAACTACATCAGTAGTAAAAATAATAACCACCATTATTACTACAATTTTTGATAAATTCTATGGAGTTATTGGTGGAGCCGTAAAAATTATTGGCGGTGTCTTTGTAGCGTTGTTTAATATATTCAAATCTGTTTTTGGCGCTATATTGGATTTTGCAAAAGGACCATTTGAATGGTTGTCAATTAACGCCCCCAAGATTTTAGAACCAATATCTAAAGTATTTGGAAATATTAAAGATTTTGTCAGCAATATATTTAATAATATTAATTTTGGTGGCATTGTAGATATAATAACAAAACCTTTTAAATTATTCTTTGAAGTAATTAAGAAAATTGCTCAAAGTCCAGTTGTTGATTTCTTCTTAAGATTGGCTGCAATGCTAGGTCTAGTCGCAGCAGTTATTGCTACATGGGGTGTTAAAATTGCTCTTGAATCAATTTGGTGGGTAATTAAACAAGTCGCTGGCTCACTCGCAAATATAGCAATGTTAATTTACAATGTTGTTGTTAAAGCATTTATTTTTATGAAAGATTTGCTTGTTGCTGTATGGAATACAATTTATGCTGTAGTTAAGAAATTTGTTGATTGGTGGCACGAGAATGTTGGGTCTTTGTGGCTACTGATGATATCAGGCGCCGTTCTTGCGTGGGAAGGAATAAAAAAAGTGTGGTCATTCCTTTCGGATGTTTTTGTTAAAATTTGGGATGTCATAAAACAAGCAGCCGCTTTTTGTTGGGATGCTATTAAGGCTTATGTTGATACATGGTGGACTATGATCCAAACAGTTGGGGGTTGGTTAGGTACTGTATTCACTGCTATTTGGGGTGTAATACAAACAGCTGCAAGTGTTGTTTGGGACTATTTGCAAAATATTGTTCCTATAATATGGGATGGTCTAAAACAAGTAGCCGAGTGGATTGCAACAATATTTGTTGGCGCATGGGATGGTCTTAAAATTGCTATTGGGTTTGTATGGGACATAATTACATGGGGCTGGGGTATAATTGGTCCTATATTGAGTAAACTGTGGGATTGGTTGTGGACTGGAATTAAATTTGCCTGGGAAGGCATAAAAAATGCTGTAGAGACTTTGTGGAATGCAACTCAAAATTGGTGGAGATTCCTGGAGCCAGTATTAAGTCAACTGTGGGATTGGTTGTGGACTGGTATTAAATTTGCATGGGATGAAATAACTGAAGGTCTAGTTTTTTACTGGGAACTTTTTAAGAGAGTGTGGAGTTGGTTACTGCCCATTTTAAGCCAACTGTGGGATTGGTTGTGGACCGGTATTAAGTTTGCATGGGATGCTATTGTCACAGCAGTGCAAAATGTTTGGGGCGCAATTAAATCAATGTGGGAAAATGTGTTCCCAGTATTAAAGAAATTAGGTGAATTCATAAAAACTGGGGTTCAGTTTGCTATTGAAAAAGTTATAGATGTTTGGAATGGATTAAAAAATGCTTTCCAAAGTGTATATGATTTCGTAAAGCCTATTATTGAAAACATTGGTGGTTTTATTAGAACTATAATTGGTGGTGCAATTGACTTTATTTCGGGAGCAATAAGTGGAATTCCACATGTGTTTAAGACTATTTTAAATAGCGTATCTGGTTTGTTTAACAGAGTAGTGGGTCTTCTTGGTAATTTTGCATTTCCAAAAACAATATTAAATATACCTGTGCCAGTGATTGGTGGTAAGAAAGTTTCTGATTTTATTAAACTTCCATATCTCCCAACACTCTACAGTGGTGGAAAAGTTGGTTCGTATATGAGTGGTGGAATGGCATACATGAAGGGTGGAATGATGTACGGTGCTGGCGGTATGACATATGGACCGGCTCAACAGGGGATTCCAGCGATCTTACACGGTGGAGAATATGTAATTAATCATAAGGCAGTTCAAAGGATTGGGACAGATATTCTAGATCGTTTAAATACAATGAGATTATCAAAGCCAAACTTGCCAACAATGCCTAGTGTGCCAAATATTAACATGCCAAATATGAGAATAAGTAACGCTGTTTCTCCTAGCGGTACGACTTCTTCTACACAGAATGTAAATATTTATGTTGACAATTTTATTGGAGAACCAGAGTGGTTTAATGCAATGATGAAAAATTACAATACCAAAATTTTGCCAAGAAACCAAAAAACTGCTGGTCTTGAAAATCGTGTTATAAATTCTTACAATGGGATTAACAGGGGTCTGTAATGACAATAGTTAATTTATTAACAATTAATAATACAGAGATAACTGCTCACAACAGAAAACTTGGCATTGACGAAGAAATATCTGCAAACGATATAGATTTGGCTTCTGGGCATAAAAGAAGATTTTATACGAAAAATAAAAAAAGGTTTAATTTAACATGGTCGTATTTGCCAAATTTGGCAAACAAAACTGTAGACAATAGAGCTGCTCGTGATTTTTTATTTAGCATTGCAAACATTTCTAACTATGTTTCTTTTTCAATTGAATTAGAACCGGCTGGCGGCTTCGTCAATTATGATTGCTATCTGGAGTCATATAACGAATCCTTGTTAAGGCGAGATTTGACAACTGGCTGTATTTATTACGATGTCTCTATGACATTGACGGAGCGATAATATGCCAAGTCAATTTAGTTACTACTCATTTTCAGAGCCATTAAATTCGGGTATTGATTTTTATACAGCAGATGCTGCTGTTCTTATTGAATCAAATTTATTGATTGAATCAAATGTAACAATAAATGCTTCAAAAACTTCATTTGCTATATCAAATCAAAGCATTGAAAGTAGCGTTGTTGTTTCTGCTATTAGGACAAAATTTGCCGTAATTAATTTAGACGCTACAGTAACAACAACCACTAACGCAATAACATTCAGGATAGTAACTGTTTCTGCATCGCTTTCTGCTACGGTCTCAATGACTACAGGTAGTAAGATAATTCTTGCAAATATTCGTATTGCGCTTCAAAATTTTGGGGCCATGTTTATTGAACCGTTTATTTTGTTTGAAAATGATGTCAATGCGGCAATTTATTCCTCAATACATAGAACACTAATTATGATTGATGGTAAACCATTAACAAATCACAATAGAACATTGGCTATGGACGTAGAACCAATTTTTGTTGAAAATAGAAATTGGAATAATAGAAAAAATAGATATTATAAATCTCAAAACAGGTCTGGGCGAAAAGTATTTAATTTGTCTTGGTCTTGGTTGCCAAATTCAATAAATTATACTGTAGATCATGGAAGTGGGCGCGATTTTATTCACCAAATAGCGGCTGACCCAAGAGGGCATGTGTTAAAAATTATTAATTTAGATGAATCTGGCACAACCCCATATACAGAAACAAGTTATAATGTATTGATAAAAAATTATAATGAAACATTAATTAGGAGAGACTTAAGTAATGATGTGTATTTTTGGGATTGCTCAATGAGCTTAGAAGAGGTTTAAATGCTTCAATACGGCTTATATAACAAACAAATATCAACATCTTTTAATAATGCTATTAGTGGCATTGCTCAAAGCGTTAAACCTTTAATATTTATTGACTGGTTAGATAGTCGTCACATTGATAAATTGAGTAATACTGATATTGCAACAAGCAATTATACAAATTCTAAAATTACGGAAAATACAGTAAATCTCAATGTTGCTGGAATGTTAGCTAATGGTAGAACATTATCCGCCAATGAGATATTAATGAATAGATCCAGGGGCGCTGATTTTTATTTTACTCCAAATGAATCAATTAATGGTGTAGAACGACAGTCATTTACTTGGGCTGTATGTGATGCAAAAGACATAAATGGCGATGTAATTACAGCTAATGGCCAGTGGCATTGTTTGCCCCCAACAAAAGAAGAAAATTATGAATTTGGATATCAATCATCTGTAAAAAGCACGAACTCATTACATGCAACATTCAGCGGCTATCAATTTACTACCCCAGTTGTTCTAACATATGTTTTTACAGAAAGAAAAGTTAATATAATTAAAATAATAACTTCAGAATATAATGGTCAAATAAAAAGTTATAATATAAAAGCATATAATAGTACGGTAAATCTTGTATATGATGAAAATGGTACAATCCCAGAAAACAATTATTTTTTTCAACACTATCTATACAATATAAGTACAAATGATATTAATAAAATTGTTTTAACAATTTATACAACAAAAAATCCATTAGATTATGCAAGAATAAATGAAGTTGCCCCAATTTATCGTCTTGACATGACCGATTATGTAATGAACTTTGGTGTGTCAAAAGTAAGAGATGTGCATGAAACAAGTTTACCAATTGCCGGCAGTGGGAGTAATACATCTTCAATTACATTTGATAACACCGGAAAAGAGTTTAATTTATTTAATTCAAGTTCTCTTTTTGGTAAATATATGAAAAAAGATCTTGCCGTTCATGTTCACGCCGGATGGCAAATACATTACTATAGCACTCAATTTGTAGAAGCTATTCTTTCTGCCAATGTTGCTGCCAATGCTACTGTTTGGACAGTAAATAGTGTAAATGATTTTCCAGCCGGTGGAAGCGGGAATTACTATTTACTTACAATAGAACCAAATAGTGTTAATCAAGAAATAGTTATTGCAAGTAAAGGTAATAATAATTCTTTTAACATTATAGAAAGAGGGGTTGGAAATACTTTGGCAAGAGCCCATAGTGCAAATTCCATAATTAAATTTGATATTTATGAATATGTGCCGTATGGTGTTTTTTATATTGATGAGTGGCAGGCAACATCATCAAGCATGAATGTTGCTGCAAATTTAACAGATAGAAGTAAATTTAATAATGAAAAAATGTTAACAAAGGGGTTTTTGCTTCAAGATTCTACTGTTGCAGAGGCTGTTGAGCATTTATTGTTAATGACAAATTTCCCCAAAAAAGATATTAAATATTTATGCCCCCCTTCAAAAAGTTATAAAAAAAATAATGCTATTTTGCACTATGGATTTGATGAAAATAGCAAAGACAGAGCCAATTCTCAAAAAATTGTTTCAACATCTTTGCGAGCAAGATTTGTTCAAGCACCATCTTCTGATTTGCATTCGGTTTTCGATATTCAATTAGATGCAAATGACAGGGAGTTAACTCTATATGAAAAAGCTCTTGATGTTAAAGCCTATATTAGTCCTTCATTAACCACCACAACATCAGCCATATCTTCCAGTAACCAACTTGCTCTTGATTTTGTATCTGGTCAATTTACTGATAAAAATTCAGTAGTAGTAAGAGAATATTTTAATGGCGTATTTGATGGATATTATGTCCCAAGCGCAACTGGTGATTACCAAATATTATTAGCAATTAATAAAGGCGGGTGCCGGGTTTATTTAAATAAAATATTAATTATAGATGAATGGAGACTAGTTGATTCCGGGTCTAGTTCGACAGTAACTTTTTCTTCAAACGAATTTGCATTAACTGCTGGCAAGGCTTATGAATTAAGAATTGAATTCTTTACACAAAATTATGTTGCCGGGGAGCCGTTTAAAATATCTCTTGGTAGAACATTTAATGGGAGTCAAGGCAATATATATGCAAATGAATGCTACACAATGGTTGCTAATGATAAAATTGGTGTTAAAAATGATAATACATATTTAACATTTGCATCAAACTCATGGACCCCTACGGCTGATGTTAATGTAATTGAAAGATCATCCAGAAGAAATGACGCGATATATTTAGGGAATGTTGCTATATCTGAGCCAAGTGGCGTTGTTTCGGACAGCAGTAGTAAAAGCATTTTATTGTCATCCAACGCATACCTAAGAACTCCGTATCATATATCTTATAATATTTTTGATACAGCATCACTTTTGTATACCGGTGAATTTACTATTCAAATATTTTTAAAATTTCATAACGGGAGCTTCTCTAACGATGGTGAATATATTAGTAATTGGAGCAATGCTAATCCAAGTTCGGGTTTTGAGTTTTTTAATTCCAATTCATCTAATGGATTTAAATTTGTATCAAGTTCTGGAATTCAAACCATAAGCAGCAATACTGCTTTATCTAATTCAATTTATAATCATCTTGCTGTTACATATAAAAATAATGTTTTACAATATTATATTAATGGAAATTTATCTAACACTGTTACAACATCGGGTACTTTAGTTTCTTTTGCAGATAAAGATTTAACTTTTGGTGGAAGAGGGGCTGGCTTTTCAAGTGGCGCCGAGGTTGCGCCGGCAGTAAAGAGAAGTTTTTATATTGATGAATTTGTAATTCATAATAAACAATTTACTTCTGGTGAAATTAAAAATAATTATATTGAAACCCAAATGAAAGAAGTGAGGATTATGCCATTTATATATGGCAATGATTCTTCTATTCAAGCAGTAATTGACAATATAAGTTTAGCCGATCTGGGTAGATTTTATATAGACGAAAACAACATAGCCCAATATGAGCATTTTAATAGATTTTTTGAATCATCAATAGATCAACATGCAAATGTGCAATACCAATTATCGGATTCAGACAACATTATTGATGCAAGTTACAATGTTCAATTGCAAACAAATAAAGTTGTTGTAAAAATTAATGGCGTTGCTAATAATTTAATTAATAAACAAAGTCTTTGGAGAGCCGAAGATCCAACAACGCTTGGGGTTACACAATTATCAAGCGCAATGTCCAGCAATGATACATCTATAAATGTTTTATCAACGGATAACCCTTATTTTGCAAAATCTGGTTATCTTAAAATAAATAATGAAATTATTAAATACGGTAATACAACAAGCAATTCATTTTTAACCTTAGAGCGGGGCATGTTTGATACATCTATTGCCTCTCATAATGCCAATACTTTAGTTAGAGAAGTAAAAAATTATGATTTATTGTATGACAAGGCCCCGGCTTTCAAGATTGAAAACCCATTAATTACAAATATGAGCACTGTTAATCCTCCAAAAATAGAATTGATCAAATATAATCCAACATCTTTTGGTGCTAAATTAATATTAGCCGCCTCCAATAACACAGTCAATGGAGATATTGTTTACATTGAAGGAGAAAATCCACTAACTGGGGAAAAGCATTTTGCTGGCATTGCTGGGATTCCAGTTGTTATAACTGATAAAACCGGTGATGTTAAAGAACAAAAAGCAGTATTAGATGATAATATAAGAAAATATGGTCTTAAAGAAATAATAATAGAAAATGAATTTATTACTGATTTAACACATGCTCAAAATTTAGCTAATTTTATTATTAATAAAATGTCAGATCCGGTTCCTATTATCAATTTAAATATATTGCCAATACCAAAATTACAACTTGGGGATAGAATAAGGATCTCTTCTTTAAATTCTTTTGATATAATTAATGGTGATTATTGGGTTATTAGTACAGATTTTACATATGATTCAACTGTATCTCAATCACTAGTAATAAGGAAGGTAGTTTAATGCCGTTTTCAAAAGGGACGTCTGAAAACACAATTTTATTCTTTCAGGGTGGCCATAATCATGATGGTACATCATCTTCTTTAATAGATATAAGTAAATATTCAATTTATGATTTTGTTGTTGGCAAAATAGGCAGCTCTCAGCGCCAAATAACGCAGCAAAGAAATTTTGATAATCTTAAAACAGTAATATCTAATATTATAACAACAGATATTTTAGGACCAGCCGGAGTTCGTCTTGGTCCAAATTCAGTTCAATCTGTAAACATTGCTGCTGGCGCCGTAACCGCAGAGGAATTGGCAGCCAATATTGTATTGGTCAATAATATAATCCAAAGTAACAATTATGTTGCCAATACTTCTGGATGGGCTATTCATGGCAATGGGTTTGCTGAGTTTGATATTGCTGTAATCAGAGGAACAATCACTGCTAATTCTATATTTATAAATACCACTAATTACTGGAATTCTAATGGAACATTTTCCGTTGGCGCTGGAGATAATAGGATGCTCTACAATGGCACAAATTTGGAATTAACAGGAAAAGTTACTGCAACTTCTGGTCAAATTGCTGGGTGGGCAATTGCTGGAGATAATCTTGTTACTGGCGGTAATTTTTCTGGCGACATGACATTGGGGAAATTTTCAGGAAGTGGTAATGGTGGTGGTGTAGCGATTTCGGGGCCAGCGGATGGAAACAATAATTTTGGAATTTCAAAACTTATTGGTGGTCAATTGCTTTTAACAACGTCTGTTGAAAATGGTCCTCATACAACTTATGGATCTTCTGGGGTTATTTACAGATATGGCACTCAAACATTTGAATTTTACTATAATTCTAGCAGTGATCAGTTATGGGCCTATATAGATGGTCAACCATATTGTATACAACAATGCTCGACTTCACCACCGCCCGTCAGCGTCTCACCAACACCATCGCCAGGACCTGAACCAGGACCTGAACCAGGACCTGGACCTGGACCTGGACCAGGACCTGAACCAGGACCTGGACCTGGACCAGAACCAGGACCTGGACCTGATCCTTCCCCAACGCCATCGCCTTGCGCTTGCTGTGTGGGTCAGTTAGTCTTTGAACAACGTTGCTACAACAATGGTCTTCAATTAAGATCTGGGATTTATTATGACGGTTCTTGTGGTGCGGGTGAAGAGTCGGGTACTGAATGTAGCGGACAATGTACTGGATGTAGTTGTCCATCGTTTACGCAATGGAATGACTGGACGGACACGGGCATCGGATGCTGATAGAATAGAATATAGAATATTGAGCAAAGA
>Ga0194128_10003925_pt1 | contig 22263 bp, 23 predicted proteins | sample TA2KigCa65mmetaG_FD_148650 | JGI IMG/M metagenome (GOLD analysis project Ga0194128, IMG submission 148650) | Freshwater microbial communities from Lake Tanganyika, Tanzania - TA2015037 Kigoma Deep Cast 65m | ecosystem: Environmental > Aquatic > Freshwater > Lake | place: Tanzania: Lake... | reverse complement strand
TAGCGAAAGGGCGATCGAATTGTGCGTAGCGCAACGTGACGTTTTGGAAAGGCATGCTAACGTGCGCTCGAATCGAACGTTTAAGCGCAATAGGGTGAGCGGCTTTGCCTTCTTCTAACGGATATTCCGACGAGCCAGTGACTTAATGGTGAGGCGAGTTTGTTGGATCGGCTTTGTTCTAGGACCGGAAATCCACGCCGAGAACACTTCCCCGGCGACTTTTTTTTGGTAGGATTTATAAGCTGAGCCTCTCCATTGTGCCATCATCGGTAAGCCGACGATCGAGGAGTTTTCATGAGGATATTGGTTGCTTGGGACGATCCCGATCAGGCGGATTTGTTGGGCCTATACCTAGGGAACGAGGCAAATGAGATCAAAGTCTGCTTGACCGCGCAAGAGTTCGTCGCGCAGAACGGCCCCGGGCGCTGGGACGTCGTGTTGATGTCGCTCACATTTCCCAAGACGGCCGACGACGGCTTCAACTATTTCCAGCTTCAGCAAGAAATGATGCCGGGGGTGCCGGTGGTGATGGCGTGTCGGCAGAGCGAGATGCTGAGCTTGCCGCGCTTCATGACGAAGGGTTTGCGCTTCTATATTGTTCGCGACGACAACGGCGACTTCATCTTCCTGGTGATGTCGACGCTGGAGTCGGCGGTGCAGGCGGCCCGCGCCGAAGAGGCAAAGAAGCTCACGGCGCTCCTGCGCGACGAAATGGACGGCGTGCGCCGCATGCAGGAATCGATCATTCCGAAAGGACTCGTTCCGCCGCCGGGCTATGCGATCACCGCGCGGTACGAGCCCGCCCAAGTGCAAGTGGTCGGCGAAATGCCGGTCGTCATGGCCGGCGGCGACTACTACGATCTTTTCTTGCCGGAGAAGAACCAGCTGGCTCTGATGGTGGGCGACGCGTCGGGGCACGGCTTGAAGGCGTGCATGTCGATCATGGCCATGCACACGCTGATCCGCATGTTCTCCGGGGCACGGTATCGCGAGACGGCGCGCTTCGTTGCCGAGATCAATCAACGGCTTTGCGACAACTCCATCGTGCAATCCGGCGGCGGGTTCATCACGTTGTTTTACACGGCCATCGACACGGCTTCCCATGAGATGCATTGGACGTCGGCCGGCCATCCGTTGGCGCTGTTGCAAAATATGGCGACCAACGAGGTCCTGCCGATCGGCACTGACGCGGAAACCGGATTGCCCTTGGGTATCTACCCGGACGTGGAATACAATTCAGGAAGTGTGCCTATTCCGCCGGGCAGTCGTATATTAATCTACTCAGACGGTCTGACCGATGCGCTGCCTCCGCAGAGCGCGGTTAACGCGGGCACGGCCTATGGCACACAAGGCGTGGTGACGTCGCTGCAAGAATCTCGAAGCCTTGATCTCGAGAAAGCGCTGGATTACCTGTTCCAGAAAACGAGCGACTACACCGGCGGGTATGGCCGACACGACGATACGTCCGTGGTGTTGTTGGAACGATTCGCGACTTGATTCTGATTGCGCCGGCGCGCAATTACGACGCGCGTTGCCGATTTTGAAGGAGCTTTCCATGCAGAAGCAGCGGCTGAAGGTTGAGCAAGCGGGGGATGTCACGGTCGTCAATTTCTTGGACAAGCGCATCCTGGATGAGCCTACCATTCAGGCGATTGCCGAGCAGCTTTTCAGCCTGGTTGATCAGGACGGCCAACGCAAGCTTCTTCTCAATTTCACAAACGTGGAATACATGTCCAGCGCCGCGCTCGGAAAGCTCATCAACCTGCACAAGAAACTCACGGCGCTTCAAGGCAAACTTGCCATGTGCAACGTCATCCCGCAAATCTTCGAGGTGTTCGCCATCACCAAACTCGACAAGATCTTCAAGATCTTTCCCGACGTGGCCGGGGCGATGGCCAGCTTGAGTTGAGTGAATCCACGGAACCCACGACGTCGGTCTGGGAGCATAGCCCGACGTCATTCTGGGGCGTCACGGATCTTAATGAATTAACAACCGATGAATGACGAGAGATTCACCAAATACAGGGTACAATTCAAATGATTGTTGCTTAGTACGATCGTCGCCCACGTTTGGCACGAAGCCATGCCACGGCCGTCAGGGACCTGGCTGGACCTCAAAACGCCCAGGACAAGGTCAGACATGAAAGCCAGTTTGCTTGTGCTCGCGGGGAAGCAAAAGGATCGGCAGATTCCACTTCCCGGCACGTTGTTCGTTATCGGTCGCGATCCGCTCTGTCATCTCCGTCCCCACAGCAGCTTGGTGAGTCGTCGCCATTGCGCCATCGCATGCTGGGGCGGGCGCGTGTTGGTTCGGGACCTAAAGAGCGCCAATGGCACGTTCCTTAACAACGAAAAAATCACTCAGCAAGTCGAAGTGCAAGACGGCGATGTCCTAAGTGTGGGCGATCTTCGCTTCACCTTTCAGATCAGCCGCGATCCTAGTTCGCCGCAATCCGACCTTCGCAAAGACCTGGTCCTCTGGCTTATGGGCGAATCCGACGACTCCGACGTGCTCGATCCGGGCGTCACCACTGCGATGATCGACGTCGCCGATCTCGACATGGAGGCCACCGCCTCAGACTCCGCCGAGGCGCCGGCTCCCAAGAACACCGGCAGCAAGAACCTCTCCGCTGGGAAATACCTCAAGGATTATCTCGACACTTGACGAACCCCGACTCGCTCTCGCCGCGGAGGGAACGCATGTCGGATGACCAAAACTCCGGCTCACAACTCGAAACTGATCCGCGTTTTCCGTCCGGACCGTGGATGGGTTATTTCTTGCAAAAAGAGTTTCCAGGCAAGCATATGATGGAGTTGCGGCTCACGTTCCAGGCCGGCGCCATGACCGGCGAAGGCCGCGATCGCGTCGGCGAATTCACTGTGCGCGGACAGTACAGCCTCGCTGACGGAAAGTGCCATTGGACCAATCGCTACGTCGGCAAGCACGATGTCTTCTACCAGGGATTCAACGAAGGCAAAGGCATCTGGGGCGTCTGGGAGATCGGCAAACTCCAGCGCGGCGGGTTCCACATCTGGCCGGAAGGCTTCGGCGAACCGACGGACGACCACTTGAGCGCCGAGGCTGAACTGCCCGCAGGCGACGCCGAATTCGTCGAGACGGGTGCTCGGCCAGGATAATACACTTGTACTTTCGGTGAAAACATGCTCACTCGTCGAAGCTTTCTGACCGCAGCGACCGCCACATCGACGCCCTTGCTCTTTGGCGACGGGGTATCGCTCCTGGCCAACGAGCCGATGCGTCGCATTGAACGCTCAGCAAGCCCCGTGTTGCTGGAAACGCCGATCGCCGCCCTGGCTCAGCCGATCACGCCGAATGAGTTGCACTATGTCCGCAATCACTTTCCCACACCCATGTTGGATGGGAGGACTTGGCGACTTCGCGTCAGCGGCGCCGTCGAGCGGGAGCTGGAGTTATCGCTTGACGATCTTCGCCGCATGACGTCGCGCACCGTGACCATTACACTCGAATGCGCGGGCAACTCACGCGCCTCGCTCGAGCCGTCCGTCCGCGGCGTCCAATGGGGCAATGGAGCCGTCAGCACCAGCGAATGGACCGGAGTTTCGCTCATCGATGTTCTCAACCGCGCCGGGTTGCGCGGCAATGCCGTCGATGTCGTGCTCGAAGGGGCCGACCGCGGCGAGATCACAGCCGAACCACGCACGCCGGGCGTCATCCAATTCGCCCGCAGCCTACCCATCGCCAAGGCTCGCCAGCAGGATGTACTGCTCGCCTACCGCATGCGCAACGCCGAACTGCCGGTCAACCACGGCTTTCCGTTGCGTGCCATCGTCCCCGGATGGTACGGCATGTCTTCCATCAAATGGCTCACCCGCATTGTCGTCACCGATCGGGCCTACAACGGCTATTTCCAGTCGCTCGACTACAGCATCTTCGAACGCCAGCAGGGCATCGTCACCGTAACGCCGCTGACCGAGATGCAAGTGAAATCACTGATCATCAGCCCAGTGGCGAGACACCGCGTCGCGCCGAACTCAGAACACCGCGTTCAGGGTGTCGCTTGGGCCGGTGAGTCGGCAGTTCGCCGCGTCGAGATCAGCGTGGACGGCGGTCGAACCTGGGCGGACGCACGTCTGGAAATTGGCGCCGGTACACATGCATGGCGCAGGTGGGACCACGTCTGGCGCACGCCCGCGCAAGCAGGTCGCGTCACGCTCATGGCGCGCGCGACCGACGCGCGCGGCAATGTCCAGCCGATGCAGCGTGACACGGATCGCCGCAACTACATGATCAATCACGTCCTCCCAGTTGAGGTCGAAGTGCGGTAGGTTCCCTTTTCGTTTAGCGCTCCCTCGGGGCCTTGCAAGTGCTAAACGAATTCATTCCTTGCCGTCCGAAAGGCGCATGCGGTTGACTTCGAGATGGGCTTGCCGCGTCGCTTCCGGAATGCGATATCCCCGGCAATTCGCCAGCGTCACCTTGACGGCGCTAGCCAGATCGATGCGATGCCCAACTGACACGTAAAGCGGCTTTGTCTTGTTCTTCGTTCGCAGGACGCATCCGATCAACTCGCCGTTGTCCACCAGCGGCGTCGAGTCGCCGGCATTCGGGCCGGGCTCATCGTGTTCGCCGGTGAGCCGAGTCTTGGCGCAGCCGAAGCACGGGATGCCCAGCCAAAGGCCGATGTGGCACGCCAGGCCGAAACGGCGCGGGTGGGCGTAGCCTTGGCCATCGAACATGACGACGTCAGGTCGGGTTTTGAGCTTGGCGAAGGCTTGCAACACGATCGGCGCTTCGCGAAACGACAAGAGGCCCGGGATATACGGAAACGGGCTTTCGCCGATCACGCCTTGCGTTTCCACAATCGTGCAATCGTCGGCCCGCATGACAACGACGGCTGCGTAGAACTTCGGCGACCAGCGATTGTACGAGCAGTCGGTGCCGGCAACCAACTCGCATCGCTTGAGCGGCCGATCAACGTCGATTCGCACCGCCAACTTCTTCTGTAGCGCAATCGCCTCGCGCGGCGTCAAGTCCCAGGAATGGAGCGGCTTGAAATTCATCGACCCGACTTGGCCGTGAGCATGGGGCCACTAGTGGTTTCGTCTGGCGTTCGGGTGGCACCGCGCGAACGCTAAACATGGACCGGTTTGGCGACGACTTGGCGGATAGTCTCCGCGACGCGCTCAGCCTGGGCGCCGCTGACGTCCAGATGCGTGCAGGCCCGAATCTTTTGCGGGCCGGTGGCACTGACGAGAATGCCACGCTCTTTCAACCTCCCCGCGATTTCTTTGGCCGTGCCGACGGCGGGATCGACACGGAACCAGACGAGATTCGTATCGACCTCGGGTGGTTCCAGGCGCAGCCCCGGCGCGTCGCCAACAGCTTGGGCGATGATCTGAGCGTTGCGATGATCGTCAGCGAGGCGATCGATGTTGTGATCTAGGGCGTAGAGGCAGCCGGCGGCGATGATCCCAGCCTGCCGCATGCCGCCGCCGAACAGCTTGCGCGTTCGCCGCGCCTTGGCGATGACCGCCTTCGGCCCAGCGAGAGCCGAGCCGACGGGGGCGCCGAGACCTTTGCTGAAGCAGACCGACACGGTGTCGAAGTGCCTGCCCCATTCCTTCGCGGCAATGCCCGTGGCGACCATGGCGTTCCATAGGCGAGCGCCATCGAGATGCATGATGAGGCCATTCTTCCGTGCCCATTGGCTGATCGCTTCGATCTTCTCGATCGGATAGATTCGCCCACCGCCGCGATTGTGCGTGTTCTCGAGGGCAACCATGCGCGTCTTGACGAGGTGCACGTCGTCGGGATTGCGAATCTTGTCTTCGAGTTGGCTCAAATCGAGAATGCCGAAGTCGCCGTCGATGGTTCGGCAGGTGACGCCGGACAGGATCGCCGGACCGCCGGCTTCGTAGTTGTAGATGTGGCAATTGACGTCGCACAGAAGCTCATCGCCGGGTTGCGTGTGCACGTTGACTGCAAGTTGATTCGACATCGTTCCCGAGGGCACGTAGATTGCCGCGTCTTTGCCCAGCAAATCGGCGACGCGCTCTTCGAGTCGACGGACGGTCGGATCGTCGCCGAAGACATCATCGCCCACCTCGGCATTCGCCATGGCGGCGCGCATGCCGGGGCTTGGGCGCGTAACGGTGTCGCTGCGTAGGTCGATCATTGCGATTTCCTTTGCCGCTTGAGGCGTAGCAGGAGCTACCGCTACGCCTCATGCGGCCGTCATTGTTGCTTGTTTTCCAAAAACCAGCGCTCGCCGATCTTCTTCAAGAATACCTTGCGAGCAATCGGGTCGATCTTGCGATCAGGGTTCGCTTCTACGACGCCGACGGCCACATCGCCTTCCTCGGACCATTTCGCTTCCTTGGCGAAAGTGCGCAGGTCCTTGACGAGGAGCGGGTCGTTCTCGAAATACATCATCGTCTCGCGCACGAGTCGATCAAAAGCGAGCAGGCGTTTTCCTTCTTCCTTGCCTTGCGTGAAGTCTCTCTGATAGCGATCGACCCAGTAATCCACAAACGCCGGGTCGGCCATGTGAGCGAGCAGATAATCAACCCTGCCGCCGTTGAGCGCCTTGACGATCGACTTGATCGTTGCCTCGGGCGATCCTTGCGGGTACGTCTCCTGATCGACATCGAAGCCGAAGCGGCGCTCAGACTTTTTCTTGGCGTCGCCATGTGCCGGGGACAGCGCGAGCAACAGGGCGAAAGCGAAGACTCCAAGAGCTCGTGCTGCGTGGCGCATGCTGGTTCTCCACCGTAGGCATCACGCTCCGCGTGATGAGATCGTCACGCGGAGCGTGAGGTCTACGGTAACTGCCTCTCGCGTGGAACGCGATATTGAGTTAGAATATCATTCATGGGTCGGCGTTGACAGGCAAAAGGCGAGCTGGAAGCGTAAACGACCGGAGAATACGAGATGGCAGGCAACACCTTCGGACAACTGTTTCGTGTGACCACCGCGGGCGTCAGCCATGGCCCCGGCTACCTGTGCATCGTCGACGGCTGTCCGCCGGGATTGCCTCTGTCTATCGACGATCTGCTCCCCGATCTGCGCCGCCGTCGGCCCGGACAATCGAGCATCGTCACACAACGCAATGAGGACGACGTGCCCGAGATATGGTCCGGCGTCTTCGAAGGCAAAACCGACGGCACGTCCATCGGAATCCTCTTTCGCAACAACGATCAACGCAGCCACGACTACTCGGATATCAAGGACAAATACCGCCCCGGCCATGCCGACTTCACGTTCGACGCCAAGTACGGGTTTCGCGATTATCGCGGCGGGGGTCGTTCCAGTGCCCGCGAGACGGTGTGCCGAGTCGCCGCCGGCGCCATCGCCAAGAAGCTGCTTGCCCAGGCCGGCATGCGCGTGCTCGGCTACGTCAAACAGGTCGGCTCAGTCGTCGCTGCGATTCCTGATCCGACCGCCGTGACGCTGGCGCAAGTCGAAGCCAACGAGGTGCGCTGTCCTGATCCGGAAAAAGCAGCCGAGATGAAGACGTTGATCGAGGAAATGCGCAAGGAGCGCGATTCGATCGGCGGTGTGTGCGAGCTCGTTGCGGTCGGCGTTCCGGCCGGCCTCGGCGAACCGGTGTTCGACAAGCTGAAGGCCGACCTCGCCAAGGCGCTCCTATCCTTGCCTGCGGTGATGGCGTTCGAATACGGCGCCGGCTTCGGCGTCGCCACTATGCGCGGCAGCCAAAACAACGACGCGTTCGTCCCGCTCGGCGAGCCAGGAGCGTCAGCGACCGGAGGCCGCCGCATCGGCACCGAAACCAATCACCACGGCGGCATTCTTGGCGGCATCTCCAGCGGCGAACCGATCATATGCCGAGTCGCAATCAAACCGACGAGCAGTTTGCCGCAACCGCAGAAGACGGTGACAACGGCCGGCGAACCGACGACGATCGCGACGAAGGGCCGGCATGATCCCTGCCTCTTGCCAAGGTTCGTGCCGATGGGCGAAGCGATGTTGGCCCTGGTGCTGGTCGATCATTGGTTGAGATGGCGAGCGCAATGCGGCTAGCAACCTTCGCTCTGTTCCCTTATGGCGCAGAGTTCCGCCCCTCTGGCTTGGCGCGCAGCAAACTGGGGGCTTGGCCAACGCGTTGGAAAGCCGAATACATCGAGATGACGTCGAGGATCATCGGCATGGGTTGATGTTTCATTTCGACAACGTGGCAAACGGCGAAGACAACATCATCGCCCATCACCCGTTTGTGGCCACACGCGGTCCGCTCGTCTGCGATTCGCAGCCTCGCTCCCCCGTCTGGAATCCGCCGGGCGTCGCCATATCATGTCAAGCGACCTGTATAGAAAAAAACTACCGCATTTGCGATTCCGCGCGCAAAAAAGCCGCGAAGATCCCGTCGAGGCCATATGGGGAGCGGCATGATCGACGAAAGCAACGAACGCGGAGCCGAACTGGAACGGCTCCGCCCGTATTTGCACGTGATCGGGCGCATGCACCTCGATTTTCGGCTGCGATCTCGCATCGATCCGGAGGACGTCGTACAAGACGTCTTTCGTAAGGCACTGGAGAAATGGGACGAGTGCGCGGAATCCCGCAAGGCTTGGCTGCGGCGCATCCTGCTCAATCATCTCAAGGATTTTTTGGACCGGATGACGGCTCAAAAGGCCAATGTCGATCTCGAAGTCGCCCTGGAGTACTCATCCGTTCGACTTGACGCGCTTCTTGTCGCGGATCAGTCCAGCCCCAGCCAACGGGCGGCGAACAACGAGGAACTCGTACGTCTGGCGGAAGCACTTGCGACACTGCCGACCCAGCAGCAGGAAGTGGTCATCCTTCATCGACTGCATCAGCTGAAGCTGGATGAGATCGCGAGTCGACTCGGCATCACGCCGGGCGCCGCGGGCGGACTTCTGCGTCGAGGCCTGGAAGCTTTGGTTCGGCTATTGAAAAATCGGGAGTAGATCATGAATTCGACGTCCGCCGGCGACGTGGCGCTGGAAGATGCGTTTGCCGCCTTTCTTCAAGCACAGGAAACGGGCGACGTCGAGGCGGCACGCCAAATCCTGCACGATCATCCCGGATTGGCAGAGCAGGTCGCCATGTTTCACGCTCACTGCGCGCAAGTGCCGCCGCCCTGGCCGGCGGGCGGCAGCGGCAGGCCAAACCCGATCGCTTCCTGGGACAACACGCTGACCCACGATAAAGACACGGACGTCGCGTCGCGGTCAGACGATTGGCCGGCGATTCCCGGCTACGAGATTCTCGGAATCCTGGGGCAGGGCGCCATGGGCGTGGTCTACAAGGCCCGGCAGATCGGGCTGAAGCGAATCGTCGCCCTGAAAATGATCCGCGCCGGCGCGCATGCCGACCGGGAGCAGAAAGCGCGTTTTCGCCGCGAGGCGGAGGCCGTCGCCGCCCTGCACCATGCCAACATCGTGCAAATCCACGACATCGGCGAAGAGGGCGGCTGCCCCTATTTTTCGATGGAGTACGTGGGCGGCGGGAGCCTCGACCAACTCATCGCCGGCGATCCCCAGGATCCCAAAACGTCGGCAAACATCGTTCGGCAAATCGCTCTCGCCGTGCAGTCCGCCCACGAGCGCGGCATCATTCATCGCGATCTGAAGCCGGCCAACATCCTCCTGAACAATCCCGTAGGCAGACCGCCGATCGACGGCGCCTTGCCAGTGTCGGCGTCCGGCACATTCCATTCGGCAATTCCGAAAGTCACCGACTTTGGCCTGGCGCGCGACCAAAGCCAGGATTCCAGCCTCACGCGGCTCGGCGCGGTCGTTGGAACGCCAAGCTACATGGCGCCCGAACAGGCGTCCGGCTTGGTGGCGGAGGTGGGCCCTCTGGCGGACGTCTATGCCCTCGGGGCGATCTTGTATCACTTGCTGACGGGACGGCCTCCGTTCAAGGGCATCTCCGTGCAAGACAGGCTCAACCAGGTCAAAGAGCTTGCCCCGATCCCTCCCGCACGGTTACAGCCCTCCGTGCCGACCGACCTCGAGACGATCTGCCTGAAGTGCCTGGAGAAAGACCCGGAAAAACGATACGCCTCGGCGGGCGAGCTTGCCGCGGACCTCGAACGGTTCCTGAACGATGAAGCCATCGAGGCACGGCCGCCCGGCGTCAGCGACTGGGTCAACGGCATCCTCTGGCGTTCGAAATACAACAACGCCACGGTCTGGGGTTGGCCGTTGTTCTTGTTCTGGCATTGTCATTGCCGTCGGCAATATCGTGAAGACCTGGGTGATCTGGTCAGAACAACCGCCGTGGATCTTGGTTTGCAATAGCTATGCGATCATCGCGCTGATGCTCGTGATATATTGGCATTCGCTGCGGCATTGTCAGTTCTGCGACGGGGATCGGCAGGGCTTGGCGTTAATGATCGGCAACACTTCCGCTCTGCTCATTCTTCCCTTCATTTACCGGCAGGCACAGGGTGTCGAGTTGACGGAGTATCGACCATCGCTCTTTCCGATCATGGCCTTGATCTGTGCCGTCAATTACTTTGTCCAGGGGTCGATATTTTGGGGTGGATGCTATTTGGTCGGCGTCGGCCTCGTGATCGCGGCCTTCATCATGCGTTTCGTACCGTACTGGTCGCCGCTAATTCTGGGTCTCTATCTGGCCGCCTTTCACATGGCGCTGGGGATTTATCTCATGCGGCTCATTCCGGCGCCGGACAGTTCGTCTCCGCGACCGAGTCCCGCGTAAGAACCAGAACGGGATGACGAAGTCGCCGCTCGGGCGTCGACTTTCTTGGCGTGCCAGAATCAAACCGAAGGACGTCGCGTCGCGGCTGCTATGAGTTGGGGTTACCCGCCCGCCGCGTAACAACATCTTTCAAGGTTGTCATAGGTCGCTATGCTGTGTCAGCCGCGGCGCGGCGACAGCCAGTAGCTCGCAAGCGGCGGGTTACAGGTCAAACGCATCGCGAAGCACGGTCAGCGCCTTTTTGCCCTTGGCGCGGTCGACGACGACGCTGATGCGCACTTCGCTGGTGTTGATCATCGCAATGTTGATGCCGTGCTCCGCAAGGGCGCCGAACATACGGCTGGCGACGCCGGTGTGGGTGCGCATGCCGATGCCGCTGACGATCAGGCGTGCGATGTCGGGGCCGGCCTTGACCTTGGTGGCGGGATCGATCTTCTTGACGGCGTCGCGCGTGACTTTGAGCGCTTTGGGCACATCGGCGCGCGGCACGCTGAAGGAGATTTGTGCCCGGCCCGCTTCGGACGGGTTCTCGACGATCATGTCAACGACGATGCCCGCCTCCGCAACCGATTCAAAGATGCGCGAGCAGTTGCCCGGCACATCCGGCAGATCGAAGATGAACACCAACCCCTGATCGGTGTCGAGACTAACGTCGCTGACGACGATTTCTTCCATGCTGGAGAGACGTTGAAGGATTTCTTTTTGCAGGCGCGATCCCGACGGCTCGCTGCGCTCGCCATCGGGCTTCTTGGCTTGCGGCGGAACGGTCAGGCCGGCGCCGATGCGAGGCTTGTCGAGCGCGAACGCCTGATGCACCACGCGCAAGGCTTCGACCCCTTGCTCCTTGGCGACGAGGACGGAGATCTTGATGTCGCCGGTCGTGATCATCTTGAGATTGACGCCGGCGGCCGCGAGGGCGGCGAACATCTTTTGCGCGACGCCGCGCTGGTATCGCATGCCGGTGCCGACGATTGACACCTTGCTGACGTTCGCTTCATGCTCGACGCGGGCGCCGAGCTCCGCCACGACGGGTTCAAGGGCCAGAAGCGTGGCGTGCAGTTCGCCGGCGGGGACAGTGAAGCCGATCGTCGCCTTCTTGCCGGCGCCGACGTTCTGCACGATCATGTCGACGGCGATGTTCTTTTCAGCGATGGCGGCGAACACGCGATGGCTGACGCCCGGCTTGTCGGGCACGTCGATGACCGCCACGCGGGCTTCGTCTTTCGCCAGCGCCGCCCCGACCACGGCGTATTCGTGCATCCACTCGGCTTCGGGGACGATCCAGGTTCCTTCGACATCGCTGAAGGACGACCGCTTCTGTAACGGGACCGCGAACTTTCGCGCGAACTCGATCGAGCGCGACGACAGCACATTGGCCCCGACGCTGGCGAGTTCGAGCATCTCGTCATAGCTGACGACATCGAGCTTACGCGCGTCGGACACCAGTCGTGGATCCGTGGTGAAGATGCCATCGACGTCGGTATAGATGTCGCATGCAACGTCCGTCTCTCTTTCTCCCTTTCTCCTCTTCTCCTTTTCTCCTGCATGCGGGTGCTTCATGACCGCCGCCAGCGCGACGGCCGTCGTATCCGAACCGCCGCGGCCGAGCGTGGTGATGTTGCCGACGGTGTCAATGCCCTGGAAGCCAGCGACGATGACGATATAACCGGCGTCGAAGGCTTCACGGAGGCGCTTCGTGTCGATGTTCCTGATTCGGGCCTTGGTGTGGCTCGAATCGGTGACGATGCCGACCTGAGCGCCGGTGAAGCTGATGGCCTTCTCGCCGAGCGATTGGATAGCCATGGCGAAGAGCGCGATGGAGATTTGCTCGCCGGTGGAGAGGAGCATGTCCATTTCGCGAGCGGGGGGATGCTCGGAGATTTCCTTGGCCAGCTCGATGAGTTCGTCGGTGGTGTCGCCGCGCGCGCTGACGACGACGATGACTTGGTTGCCGGCTTGTTTGGCGCGAATGGCTTTGCGGGCCGCGTTCATGATGCGCTCGGCGGTGGCCACGCTCGACCCGCCGAATTTTTGCACGACCAGACCCACGGGAATTGCTCCTCTTCAAACGCCGAGCCGCTCGCTGAGCCGGAGCGTGCAATTCGCGTTCCTCGTAGCGAGCGGCCTATTCAGACATGATATGGCGAGGCGCAGCGGATTCCAGACGGGGGTCGAGACCGCGCTGGCGGCGGAAACCGATCGTTTCACGTCAGCCCGGGTTCTTGGTTTGCGGCTAGCGCTCGGGCACAGCTAAAATGTCGGGTTGTAGGACGGCTCTCCTGAGCCGTCCTACTGAAACGGCAACCCGTCTTTTGGCCTGTGACAAAGCACTATCGCAATCGAATCGGTTCGGCCAGGTCGATGTACCCGATGACGCCCAGCATCATTTCCTCCCAGCTTTGGTCGCCCCAGCGAACGGTCTGCGTTGGGTCCGGATTGTTCGGATTCGCCGCCGAATTGTCGAAGTGTCCCACGCATTCGATCCGTGTACCGGCGGGGATGCGCAACGGGTTCTTTAGGGCGTAGGCATGCTGCCAGTTGAAGTCATAGGCAGGCACCGACAACAGGACTTTGCTGGATTGATCCGGATAAATGGCGCGAACCAAGAAATCCTTGCCGCGCAGATGCATGTGCGGGCTCAAGTAGAGGATCACACTATCGTTCTCGAATGTCGTTGACGCCGTCACTTCATGGTTCTTGGCGCCGGGCGGGATGGCGAACTTGCGATTGGCGACGAACCGGGACCGGGCCTCGTGCTTGGGCGGCTTGTTGGCGAACACCAGGGCCACAGAGGCTTGATCGATTTGCTCTGTCCCGTTAGCAGTGTAGTGCATTTCAAGAACGACCTTGGCGCCTTTCGGGATGCGCTTGGCCAGCCCCTCGGGAAAAATCGCCGGCTTGGCTCCCGGAACATAACCGACGAGGACATCGCGATCGCCGGATTCGCGTTGCTCGTCGACAGGCTTTTCGCCGATGTAGACGAGCATGTGATGGACGACCGCGCGATTGCCGGGCCGGGCCTCGACGGCTTGAATCCAGGTGTCTTCCTCGAAATTGGTGGGGAGCACGAAATACTGATATTCGATTCCCTTTACGGGCGGCTTGGCAGGTATTGTGAATTTCTCCCGCATCGTCAGCACGAGGTCCGGGGCCGGTATCCGCCAGCCATCCTGGAATTTTCGGGCCGGCGGCAGATCCTTGTCGTCGCCCGGCGGGCAGCCCTGCTTGATCCAGGCCAGCAGTAAGTCGCGGTCTCGATCCGGCAAACGCGCATCGTTGGCGAACTCTCCGTGTCGAGGGTCCGCGTTCCACGGAGGCATGCGGCCCGCCTGCACGACCTCTGCAATCGTATCGGACCAATCGCTCGCTTGCGAATAGGTCAACAAAGAAAACGGCGCTACCTGGTCGGGCCGATGACATTCCTGGCAGTGCTTTTGCAAGATGGGAGCGACATCACGCGAGTACGTGACCGTCGGGGCCGGCGGCGACTTCGGTGCCCGTCCGATGATGCAGCCGGCCACCGGGGTTTTCGCGACACGAACCGGACTCCCGGCGAGCAGATCGATGATCGCCTCCTTCAGATCGTGCCGAAGGGGCGCCCGCCGGTCGCTGCCTACCGCGTATTGGTCATCGACCCGCCCGTGATAGCGGACCACTCGCTCGCCATCCAGCAAAAACACCTCGGGCGTCCTTTTCGCTTTGAAACGATCGGCGACCTTCTGCCCGGGATCCACGAGCACGGGGAACGGCAGTTTGCGCGCTTGCGCGTGGCGTGCGATCTTGTCGGCAGTGTCTTGGTGGTTGCTGTTGATTGCCAGAATTTGCAGACCTTTTGAGCCGAGCTCGCGCTGGAGTTCCGCCAGGTGCAGGACGTAGTGGTTGACGAGTGGGCATTCGGTGCCGATGAACACCACCGCGATCGCCTTCTTGTCCTTGAAATCAGCCAGGCAAACGGCACGCCCCGCTGAGTCCTTCAGACGAAACTCAGGAATCCGAGGCGAAGGCCTCGGCAACTCGAGCGGTTGCAATAGCGCCGGCGAAAGCATCGGCAACGAGCGCGACGGCGCCGCTGGCGCCTTCGGCCGATCCTGGACGTCGCCGACCTGACAGTGAACGCCCGCCAGCAAGAAAGAGGTTACTCCCGCGCTCGGGTCGCTCGACACCGAAGGGAAATCCAGTTGATGCAGCGTCGCCAAACAAGGAAGAAAAAACACGACACCAAAAACAATCGTCTTTGCAGCCATGGGAAACACCTCCATTTTCATGCGGGGTTCGGGGCAAAAGGACGCGATCGAGCCAGACAGGATCAGACGGAATTTGGGCCACTTTGTTGCGACGCCCAGCCTCGGCCAACTAACGCCAACACGAAAAAGAACAACGAAAGTGCCATGAGAATAGCTCCTTGGGAGAGGCCGCATCCCGATTTGGAACGAGATCCCTCGACCCACAAGGAGACATGACGGTAAGTCACTCGAGATTTTGCGCGGATTGGGAAAAAAAACATGTGCGAGATAACGCCGGTGTCTTCAAAACCGAGAATTGAGAGGGTGCACAAGCGGGAAGCGCAAGTAGCGTTAGCCGCGGAGCGGCGACAGCCAAAAGCCAGCGGCTTGCGCCGGCTATCGCCTCTAGCTTTTGGCTATCGCTGCTCCGCGGCTACTTGATGGTGATATTGTCGGCCTTGCATTCGACGACGATGAGCGACGCCGTGCGGTCGGCCTTTTTCTGCGCCGTTCGCCAAATCACGATGTCGGCCGTCACGTTCGCCGAACCTCGGCCCGTGACGTGCAACTCCTCGTCCATATGGTCGAGGTTGAAGCGGTACTCGTTGTGCAAGGTGAAGACGAAGGTCTAGCGGAAGCGCTCGTCGGGCGTTTCAAGCAACCACGTTTGCCGGACATGCGAATGGATGCGCCCCTTGCAGTCGGTTCTCGCGGTCAACGTTGGTCGTTCGCCGTTGGAGGCTGCGGTACGGGCCGGTGTTGTTGTGCGTGCGCCTCTGGTTTTCTGTCTCGTCAGGGTTGGGCTTCCCTTTGATGCGAGGCGCCATGCGAAAAGTAATTTACCCACGAGAGCATCGCGTGTCCTGTCGCCGCCACCGCCTTCGCGTTGACGATCATGCGGGGCCTTGATCTTGAATTCCCGTCGGCGGCGGCGCACTCAGCGGCGGCTCGGGGTTCGTCGCCATGGCGGCCGCTTGTTCCTTGGCCTTCTCCTGGCGAAGTTCTTTTTTCTTGTCGTCAATCATGCCCTTCGAGAAAAGAACCAGCCCCGCGCCGACCGCGGCGAGAAGAATTCCAAGGAAAAAGATCGACCAACCCGGTAGATACTCCGAACGGGTTGCGTCTTCCGGCGGATCCCAAAGCAAGCTCACGATGGCATTGACAATCGGTGCACCGGCGAAGACGAGTGGCGCCACATAAAGCGGCAGCCCTTTGTTCTTGATGGCGAAAATAATGCACAACGCCCCCGCGGCGCCGGCGATGCCGCCGAGCGTCGAAAACGTAAGCGCTTTGGTGTTGATCTCGCCGTCCTTGGTCGTGAAGTCGAGCGATTCACCACCGGCAAGGCCGAACTGAAGTGCGATGAGAGGTATCACGACTGCGGTAACGAAGTAGGCAATGCCCACGCAGAGAAACGCCCGCACGGCGCCGGCACTGGGGCCAGGTTCACCCCCCATGGCCGATTGGCCCTTGTGCAACACGGGAACGTATACACCCCACGACAGCACGGCTCCCAGTACGAACGCCATCCAAATCTCAAAGCGCATCGCATCCTCCTCCAGTGATCGATTTCAATTCGACCATTGTAGCACCAGAGCGGCAGGCTGCCACCTCGCTGCGGCTGTAGGGACAAGCTGGCAGCTTGTCCCTACGATGTCGTCGAACAACGTTCTCGGAGATTTAGCCACCATGACACGATTCCTTCTCACCGCTGCGGCAATGGTAGCCTGTGGTTCCAGCATCAAAGCGCTAGACGAACCCATCCAAACGCCCATCTTCGTCAGCGGCCAAGGTGGGTATCACACCTATCGCATCCCGTCGTTGATCGTGTCCAAGAAAGGCGTGCTGCTCGCATTCTGCGAAGGAAGGAAGAAGACCCGAAGCGACACCGGCGACATCGACTTGCTTCTGCGCCGCAGCGCCGACGGCGGCAAAACGTGGTCGCCTACGCAAGTCGTTTGGGACGATGGCGCCAACACCTGCGGCAATCCATGTCCCGTGCTCGATCGCGACACCGCCGTCCTGTGGCTCCTCATGACCCACAACCTCGGCGAGGATACCGAGGCCAAGATCATGGCAGGCAAGAGCAAAGGCACGCGCGCCGTCTGGGTCTCGCGCAGCGACGACGACGGCGCAACCTGGTCCAAGCCGATCGACATCTCCAAGGACGTGCGCAAGCCCGACATGACCTGGTACGCCACTGGCCCAGGTGTCGGCATTCAGACGCGCGACGGCAAGCTCATCATCCCGTGCGATCATTCCAAGGTCGGCGCCGTCAACATGCACTCGCACGTCATCTACAGCAGCGACCATGGCAAGACTTGGAAGCTCGGCGGCGCCGTCGGACCCAAATGCGACGAGTCGCAGGTCATCGAACGCGCCGACGGCTCGCTGCTCTTGAACATCCGTAGTCAGCATGGCAAGAATCGGCGCGCCCTGTCGATAAGCAAAGATGGTGGCCTCACGTGGAGCGCTCCGATGCATGACGACACGCTCATCGAACCGGTTTGCCAGGCGAGCATCCTGCGACATCCGGCGAAACCAGGCGTCGTTCTGTTCTCGAATCCCGCAAGCAAGAAACGCGAAAAGATGACGCTGCGAATAAGCAGCGACGACGTCAAGACTTGGCCGACGTCCCACGTGCTGCACGCTGGCCCCGCGGCCTACTCGTGCTTGGCGGTCCTGCCCAATGGCGACATCGCTTGCCTTTATGAGCGTGGCGACAAGAATGCGTATGAGACGATCACGTTTGCGCGGCTCAAAGGCGAGTGAGACGACAGTACGCTGTACGGAGCACACTGTACTGAGTACTTCCGTATTCGATGTACGCAGACGGTACGGCGTTTTCACCGCCACTGCGACTTTTGATAGGCCCATTTCTCGGCAGGCGTCATCTTGGCGAAGTCCGGCGCCGCGGTCGTAAGCCGGCCCCTTATGGGGCTCGGCTCGCCGGGCTTTGTCGGTGGCACGCTGATCGTCCTACCGTCGCCGCCGTAGCTCATGACGCCGGTCTGCAAGGTTAAGTCGTCTGCCAGTGAACGCAATGGCTTGATGCCAAGCTGTTGCAACACGCCGTGGTACGCTTTGACTGCTTCTTCTGGCTCGATTTCGCCATCGCCAATCCAGCGCAAGAATCGTACGAATGCGAGTTGGTTTTCGGCATTGTTGATCTTGCGGCCAAAGAGGGCCACGCGGGCGCCGTATTTCTTCGCTTCGGCCAGCAATTTGAATGCATCGTAGGTGGTCCCCGCCGAGCCCCCGAGGATGCCGACGACAAGGTGCGGATCGTAGTGGACCAGATCCTCCATCGCTCTGGGGCCGTGATAGACCATCTTCAGGAAGAGGGGTCGGCCCTTGGCGGTTACGCCGGCCAGCATGCGGACGATGGCGTCGTTGATGAAATCGGGCAGCTTGCTTGCGTCGACAGATTCGGGACGATTCGGATCGAAGACTTCCAGGAAATGACGAAATCCCTTGCGCTCCGCCTCGATGCGAAACTCTTTGTAGCGCTCGAGCGCCTCGCGGTCGATGACGCTGTCGTTCTGGTAGGTGATGCTATAGAGTCCGAGGTTGGCGCCGAGATGGCGTTCATCGGTGCTGCATTCGACATGCCCGCACTGGATGTGATCAAGCGTCGCTGTGCGAAACGGCAATGCGGGCAGGCTCGGACTCTTGCCGCCGCGCATCACGTGGATATCGGTCGTGTCATTGGCGCGGGCGGCAGGCGTCACGTGGCTTTGATCGAAGAGGCGCTTTTGGATCGTCAAGATTTCATTCGTATGAGCTGACATCAGCATGATATCGACGAGACCCTGCGCGACGATCTGCTCAATCTGATCGCGATATTCTTGCAAGGAACGATAGCGTCCAGCGTCGGCTTCGGGTGAACGTCCCGTCGCGCCGAGGCCGAGGGCCATGTCGGCGTCTTTCGCGTCGGCGAGGATGAAGTCCTTGGCGCCGTGCGGGTCGGCGTGGATGCGAGCCAGTTTTTCGTCGAGAGATTTTTTCATGAGGTTCATGCCCGTCAGAGCCTGAAGCGTAAGCGAAGGAGTCTCTGTCTCTTCGCTTACGCTTCAGGCTCTGATCGCTCGCTTGGTCATTTCTTGCCGGCGGTCCACGCCGAACGCGGAATCGCTCGCCCGATCGCCATGGGTGAGGCCGGGGTTGCCGTCGCCTTCGTAGGCCCCCCCGTTAATCGCGATTCGACTTGCTCAAGCGTCTCGCGCAGAACGCGCGCCGAGTTTTGAAGGCCGAGCCGTTCCTTCGGAGTCAGGGCAAGTTCGATCTGCTTGCGTGTCCCGCCACAGCCGACTTCCGTCGGAACCGACAGACACACGTCTCGAATTCCGTACGGCCCGTTGACGAGTGTGCTGACGGGCAACACACGCCGTGAATCCAATGCGATCGCGTGAACGACTTCGCGGATCGAAAGCCCGACGGCAAAACCGGCGCCGCCTTTGAGCTTGATCACCTGTGCGCCGGCCCCCTTCGTCGCGGCAAATATCTCATTGCCGACGGTGACATCGAACCCGGGCCATTGGTCGATCGGCAAACCGCTGATGGTGGCGCTCGACCAGATCGGGACCATACTGTCGCCGTGCTCACCGAGGATAAGGGCGTTGACTTGCGTGGACGGCGCTTGCAGTTTCTTGGCGAGATTGCTTCGGAAACGCGTGGTGTCGAGCACGGTTCCGAGCCCGATCACGCGCTGCCAGGCCAGGCCGAGGCGTTTGACCGCGAGATAAGTCAGCACATCGACCGGATTGCTGACTACGATGACGTAGCTGTTTTCCTTGACGCCCGCCGACTTCATTTGATCAAGAATGCCGACGAAAAGATCGACGTTGCGATTGATGAGATCAAGTCGGCTTTCGTCCGGCTTGCGGCGCAGTCCCGCAGTAATGACGATGATGTTGCTCGTCGCGACTTCGCTCATATTGCCGGCGTAAATTCGCTGATCGGCCACGAGGCTCGCGCCGTGGAGTAGATCGAGCGCTTCGCCCTGGGCCTTGTCCGCGTTGGCGTCGATCAGGCAGATGCTGCTCACGACGCCGCCGCATTGAAGCGCATATGCCGTGGAGCTGCCAACGAGTCCGCCGCCGCCGATGATGCTGACTTTCATGATTGTGTTTCTCCTGCTTGCGTTTGGCGCTCGCAGGGCGCCATGCGAGAGCTAAACGCAAGCCGTTACGCCTTCGTTTCCGCCAGCGCCGCCATTACCTTCTCCGTCACGATGCGCACCAGCTCGTCCATGTTCTTGACCTGAACTTGCGACTTGTCATGCGTCTTGCACGTGCACGCAGACTCATCGACATACGTTGTCGGCTCCTGAGCCTGACGTTGAAACGCATACGGCTCCGGCACGAAGTCGTCATATCCTTCGTTGAATATGCTCGGTCCGCACACTTCGCAATCCTTGATGTGAATGCGCGGATCATCGATCTTGATCCGCTTCTTGAAATCCATCAACTCCTTTGTGTGCCCTTCGCTGAAATAATTGACCCGACCAAGTTGTTTGGCCAATAGCAGAATCTTGCAATAGGCGTCGATGATCTCGGTGTTGAAGTACGCCAACTCGACCGTCGTGCCCCACGACACGGTTCCATGATTCGCCAGCAGGATCGTGTTGCAATCCTTGACGTAGGGGATGATCGTGTTCGGCAAGCGCTGATCGCCCGGCGTCGCGTACTTCGCGATCGGCACTTCGCCCAGGAACACCTCGACCTCCGGCAACACGCATTTAGGGATCGGCTCATGTGCTACGGCAAACGCCGTCGCATGCGGCGGATGGCAGTGCACGACCGCGTTGATGTCGGGCCGATTCTTGTAGACGGCCAAATGCAAAAGCACTTCGCTGGTACGCTTGCGGCTTCCGGAAATCTGCTTGCCGTCGTAATCGACCTTGCAGATATCCTCGGGCTTGAGGAACCCCTTCGACACCATCGTCGGCGTACAGAGGATTTCCTTGCTGTTGAGCCGATACGTGATATTGCCATCGTTGGCGGCCGCGAACCCTTTGGCGTAAAGACGCCGGCCGATCTCGCAGATCTCTTGTTTGATCTTGTACTCGGTTACGAACATGGGATTCATTCCAAGCCCAGGGGTGAGCGCAGCGAACCCCTGGGATCGGGGTTTAGTATCCCAGGGGTTCGCTGCGCTCACCCCTGGGCGTCATCGTCATTTCACCTGCACCGCATCCAGAATGCACGCATTGTAAGCATCGATCGGTTTGCGCTCGGGCTGGAACGGCATCATTGCTTCGACGCCTTCGCTGACGCCGATCTTTTGGCCAATGCCCGCGCCGGACTCGTCGAGGATCACAATGTCCTCGCCATCCGGCACAGAATCGTCCTTGAGGGCTTTCAAGCTATACGGCACGCCGATGATCCAGCGATAGCCGGCGATCGACGGGTGACAGCGCGAAAGCGTCACGGTGCCGATGACTTCAGCGATGCGCATTTTTTGCCTCCGATCGATCGCAAATCCCCATCACGAACCAGCGTACCGGCGAGTTCTTGCTATTCATTAACTTCCGCGTGCCTGCTCCGTCATTGCAGATGATCACGCGATCGTCGAGTCCGGCGCCGAGATTGTCGATGACCAACTGCGGTTCCCCATCCGGTTTGCCATCTACGGTCAACGGCTGCGCGATGAGCAGCTTCCAGCCCGCCATGCTCGCGTGCTTCACGGTCGCCGTCGCCTGGCCGACAATTAATGCCAGTTGCATAAAAACTCACCGCAGAGAACGCAAAGATCGCAGAGAGTTACTCTGGAAAATCTCTGACGATTCGTTTGAGACCTTTGACGAGTTGGAGCACGTTGAAATTGATCAACAGTCCAACGTGTTTTCCTGAGAGTTTCAGGTAGGATATCACCTGTGCCTCGTGAATCCGTTCCAATCTCTCAACGGCTTTCAGCTCGACGATCACCAAATCCTCGACCAATAGGTCCAACCGGTAGCCACAGTCGATCCGCACTCCGCGATAAACGACCGGCAATTCCTTTTGCTTCTCCGCTTTCAGACCCCGGTTCGCCAACTCAAACATCAGACACGCTTCGTAGGCCGACTCCAACAAACCAGGACCGAGTTCCTTGTGCACTTCAATCGCCGCGCCGATAATCAACTCTGTAATCCTTTCAGTTTCTCCTTCATGGTTTTCTCCCAATTCTCCTCTCAGCGTTCTCAGCGTTCTCCGCGGTGAGTTTTTCACACCACGCGCATCGAGCCCATCGTTGTCGATCGGCGGACGCGCGAGAACGTCAACGGCGTCGTCACGCCTTCGCCAGTCGGCGTTGCGATCGAGAAGCTCAGGTACGCTTCACCGAGGCCCGCTGTGCATGGGCCGT
>Ga0194128_10003911_pt1 | contig 22279 bp, 21 predicted proteins | sample TA2KigCa65mmetaG_FD_148650 | JGI IMG/M metagenome (GOLD analysis project Ga0194128, IMG submission 148650) | Freshwater microbial communities from Lake Tanganyika, Tanzania - TA2015037 Kigoma Deep Cast 65m | ecosystem: Environmental > Aquatic > Freshwater > Lake | place: Tanzania: Lake... | reverse complement strand
CGCCGCTTCGGCACAATGGAGGCATGCGTATTGACTCAATCTGCCGAACCGCCGTATACGTGACCCGTTCGTACGGTGGTGTGGGAGGGGGGAGCCGTGAGGCTTCTCCCTATCCCGATTGCATCAGAGCCTGTTTCCAGCCATCCCAACGCCCTAGGAGGTGAGCCAACGATTGAACCTGCATTAGCTCTACGCTAGAATGAAAACTCCCACACCAACTGGATCAGAATTCAACGCAGGTCAGTACAGCATCGTGGCGCCCAAGGGCTCGCCCGCGCCGCTCCTCAACCAGGCGAGCGCGGAGATCGTCAAGGCGGCGCGCGCACCAGCGTTCGGCGAGCGGCTGAAGGTCCTCGGCATCGAGATCATCGTCGGCGGACGCAAGGAGCTGAGCGACTTCCGCACGAGCGAGCGCAAGCGCGTGACGGAGATCGTGAAGGCGACGAATATCAGCATCACCAGGTGACGGGCGAGCCCTAAGGCGGAAATCGAAAGTCGAAAGGACAGGCCCCCCGCGCCGCGGGAGCAATCCTTGTGCCTTCGGGTTCCCTTCCGCCTTTCGACTTTCGCCTTTCGACTTCAGGCGCGCCGTGATTCCGTATCACGACGAGAACGAAACCCAGCGCACGCCGTATGTCACGCTCGTCCTGATTGCGGCGAACGTGGCCGCGTGGCTGCTCGTCCAGGGCGCGGGTGCCACGCTCCCGCTCGCGCGCTCCGTGTGCGAGCTCGGCCTCATACCCGGGGAGCTGACCGCATCCGTTTCTCCCGGTACCGGCTTTTCCATGGGGCAAGGACTGGTGTGCCTCACCGATCCGGGCCGCCAGGTCCAGAACGTGCTCACGTCCATGTTCCTGCACGGTTCCTGGATGCATCTCCTCGGTAACATGTGGTTTCTGTGGCTCTTCGGAAACAACATCGAGGATTCGACGACGCGGCCGCGTTTCGTCGCGTTCTATCTCCTGACCGGGCTCGCCGCCGCGCTGGCGCAGGTGATCGCCAATCCCTCGTCCACGGTGCCGATGGTCGGCGCCTCCGGCGCAATCAGCGGCGTGATGGGCGCCTACCTGGTGCTCTTCCCGAGCGTCCGGGTATTCACGCTGGTGCCGCTGGGTTTCTACATGACCTCGCTCGCATTGCCGGCATGGGCGATGCTCGTCTACTGGGCGGTGCTGCAGTTATTCGGCGGGTTCAGCAGCATCGTCGCCGAGCAGGAGGGCGGCGTCGCCTTCTGGGCCCACCTGGGCGGCTTTCTCGCCGGAGTGGCGCTCATCAAGCTCTTCGAGAAGCCAGGCCGTCTCGCCGACCACCGGTCGCACCACTGGCAGCCGAGGCGGGTCGGACGGCGCTAGTTCAGTGTCTTAGGGGACAGACCATTAAGAAAAATACCGCGGCGGACCAGCCACCTTCATCCGTTAGTGGCCTGTCCACCGAGGTGCGATAGTCTGGCCAACCATGAGGAGGGCGTAATGAAAGCGTGTTTGCTGATCCGCAGTATCGCCTGCATTTTTGCGTTGGGTGCGGCTTTTCACGCGGATCCTGCCGAACGAGTCGCTCGCGACACGGGCGCCATCGCGGGAATAACGGCTGCTCCGGGCGTGGCCTACACGGTGTTCGCCGCTAACCTGTCCGGTCCACGCGGGCTTCTGGCAAATCAAGACGGCAGCGTGTCGGTCGCGGAAGAAACTGCCGGACGAGTCGTGAAGATCACGAGTGCCGGACGTATCGTCGAGATCGCGAGCGGCTTGAAGGACCCCAAGGATCTTGAAAGTGACGCACATGGAAACCTGTATGTCGTGGAGGCCGGTAGAAGCCGGATTGCCCGGATTACTCCGAAGGGGGTCGTGCGGTCCTACATCGAGGGCCTGAATGCGCCCGTGGATCTGGCGTTCAATCCGCAAGGAGAGCTACTCGTCTGTGAATTTTTAGGCGAACGAGTGATCGCGTTCAAATCCCCCACGGAGCGGAGGGTCCTGATTTCGGGATTCCGCGCGCACGGACTGGCGTTCCCCCGGTCTGGCGGCACCATAGTGAATGATATAACCGGCAGCCGAGTGATAAGGCTCTCGCCCGATGGCAAGGTCGACGTCATCGCAGCCAAGATCGAGTTGCCGATCGGGGTCGTGATAGGACCTTCCGGCGATCTCTACGTGGCGGCCCGCAATGCGGGTCAGCTGCTGCGCATTACGCTCAGCGGCAAGCGCACTGTATTACTTGACGGATTGAAGACGCCCAGGGATCCGGTTTTTGATGCAATGGGCAATCTGTATGTTGCAGAAAGCGATGCGGGCCGTGTCCTGAAGCTGACCGGCCGCTTTTGATCCGGCGCTGCGAACGGACTGGCCGAAAGGGACCGGGCTCGAGTTATCCTTATGCAGGACTACAGATAGGGCCGGGCTCGCGTATTGTCGAGCCTGATCGAGGAGGACATCGGCTTGGAAAAGATCCGGATCCAGTTCACGTTGTTCTCGGCGTTCTACTCCCCGCTCATCTCGGCGATGTCGGGGGGATTCCTGAAAGAGGAGGGCCTCGATCCGGAGTGGTCGGTCTCGCCGGCAGGCGTGTCCGCGCTCGCCGCGCTCAAGGACGGCTCGGCGCACGTCGTGCAGTCGGCGCTCTCCCAGGGCTTCACCACGCTCGACAAGGGCGAGACGCCGGGAGCGGTCCATTTCGCCCAGGTGAACGAGATGGACGGGTTCTTCCTCACCGCGCGCAAGCCGGATCCCGCGTTCAACTGGAAAAAGCTCGAGGGCGCTGCGGTCGTCATGTTCAAGGGCGGCCAGCCGGCGGCGATGTTCAAGTACGCGTGCCACAAGGCGGGCATCGACTTCGGCAAGATCAAGCCGGTGTGCCCGGGCGGCGCCGCCGAGATCGACCGCGCGTTCCGAGACGGGCGGGGCGATTACGTTCACCAGCAGGGCCCGTACCCGCAGCAGCTGCAGGCCGACGGCGTCGGGCATGTCGTGGCGCAGGTCGGCCCGCAGATCGGGCCCTGCGGATTCTCGAGCCTGGCGGCGACCCGCGACTGGCTCAAAACGGACATGGCAAGAGCGTTCATCCGCGCCTACAAGAAGACCCGCGCCTACATGAATGCGACGCCGGCCGCGAAGATCGCGAAGGCGGAGAAGCCGTATTTTCCCGATATTGACGAGGCCGTGCTCGCCGACTGCATCGCGACCTACCAGAAGCTCGGCTGCTGGACTCCGCACGTGGAGATCACGCGCGCGGCGTATGAAAAAACGCTCGATGTCTACGAGTACAACCGCGAGCTCAAGCAGCGCTATCGCTACGAGCAGGTCTGCGCGGCGCCGCCGGCGAGCGAGTGAGAGACGACGCCGGGCCTTTCAACTCACATGGTTGCGTGATCAGAAAACCGAGGAGGTATGCATGACAACTTCGCGCTCTCTTGCAATCGCGGTTCTCGGTGGTGTTTTTGCCTGCGCTGGAGCCAGCGCACTTGCCCAGCGCTATCCGACGAAACCCATTCGAGTGCTGGTACCTTTCTCGCCGGGCGGTGGCACCGACATCATTGCCCGCTTAACGATGCCACGGCTTGCAGAAGCCTTGAGTCAGGGCGTCGTCATCGAGAACCGGACCGGCGGCGGCGGTTATATCGCCGCGGAGGCTGTGGCAAAGGCTGCGCCTGATGGCTACACCCTGTTCTTCACTGCCGCAAATCTCGTCTTCAGCCTGAGCTTCTTTCCCAAGCAGCCGGTCGATCCCGTGAGGGATTTTGCGCCGGTGTCGCTGCTGGTCAAGGAACCAAGCGTTCTCGCGGTGCATCCCTCGCTGCCGGTGAAGTCGGTCAAGGAGCTCGTCGCGCTGGCGAAAGCGAACCCCGGCAAGCTCAACTACGCGAGCGGCGGCGTCGGCACGTCGCCCCACCTGAACACCGAGCTGTTCAAGATGATGGCGCACGTCAACATGGTGCACGTGCCGTACAACGGAGTCGGGCCCGCGACCATTGGGGCAATCGTGGGTGAATCGCAGGTGATACTGGCGCCGGTATCGGCTGTCTTTCCGCAAGCAAAAGCCGGAAAGCTGCGCGCGCTGGCGATCACCCTCGGTGAACGCTCCGAGGCGTTGCCCGGGCTGCCGGCTCTTGCCGAGACGTTGCCGGGATTCGCCGCCTTCCAGTGGTATGGCGTGCTCGCGCCGAGGGAAACGCCGGAGGCGATCGTAGCCGCCCTAAACAAGGAGCTCGTGAAGATCATGCAGATTCGCGAGCTGCGAACGCGGCTGATCGGCGAAGGCTCGGTCGCGGTCGGCAGCACGCCCCAGGAGTTCGGGGTTCACATACGCGACGAGAAGGAGAAGTGGGCTAAGGTGGTAAAAGCGTCCGGGGCGAAGAGCGAGTAGCCGCGCCCGGGTGTGCAATTTCCGCAGCGCTGCGCGGCGCCGCCGGCGAGCGGCTGAATTTCAAGCGCGGCTCCCTTGCTGGACCCTCGTAACGGAAGGGTTCCACTGATCCCGTCTGGTTTGGGATCGTGAATGCGCCGGCGGGAGCGATCGATCCCGCGATCTCCCGGGCCGTATAATCGCCGCTGTCGCGCAAACACGCCGGTAAGAATAGTCCACTTAGTGGTCACCATCGGGAAGTTCAAGCTGCACTACGCCTGGGTCGTCCTGTTCGCGGCGTGCATGCTCAATATCGCGAGCCGCGCCGACCACGGCTCGTTCGGCGTTTTCGTCGAGCCCCTGGTCGAGCGCTTCGGCTGGTCGCGCGGCGACATCTCGGTCGCCTATTCCGTCGGCTACATCGTGGGCCTGCCCGCCGTCGTGATCATGGGCTGGCTCGGCGACCGCTACGGGGCCCGTCCATTGATGATCGGGGCCGCGCTGCTGATCACCGCGGGCACGTATCTGCTCGGGAGCATCACGGAGCTCTGGCAGTTCTACGTCTACTACGGGTTCTTCGTCGGCTCGATGGGCCACGCGGCGTTCACCGTGCTGCTGCCGGTGATCCTCACGCGCTGGTTCGATCGCTACATGGGCCTCGCGGTCGGCATCTACTGGGCCGCCATGGGCATCGGCCCCATGATTTTCGCGCCCGTGTTCCGCTGGCTGATCGAAACGCGCGGCTGGGCGCAGGCGTTCACGCTCATCGCAATCGTCGTCGGCGTCATCCTGGTGGCGTTTTCCCTCCTGATCCGGAGCAGCCCGCAGGAAATCGGGCTCGCCCCGTACGGAGAGGAAAAATCGCACCCGGAGCCCCACGTCACCACGTCAGTCGCCGTCGCGCCGGCGCGTCTGGGCGAGGTTCTAAGGAGGCGGCCGGTATGGCTCCTGATCGCCATCCATCACGTGGGCTGCGTCGGACACTCGATCATCCTCGCCCATATCGTGTCCATGGCGATCGTGAAGGGCATTTCCGGGATGGAGGCGGCAGGCGTGCTCGGCACGATCGCGGGCGCCTCGGCGGTGAGCCGCTTCGCTTCCGCCATCCTCGCGGCGCACTTCGGCGGCCGGATCCTGCTGACCGCCGCGCTGATCGGCCAGAGCGCCCCGATCGTCATCCTGTTCTTCGCCGACGAGGCCTGGGCGTTTTATGCGTTCGCCCTCATCTTCGGCCTGTGCTACGGCGGCGAGATGGTGGGTTTTCCGATCATCAACCGCCAGCTGTTCGGCTTGACCGCGCCGCTCGGCACGATCTATTCCATGCAGATGGTGGGCTCAGGCACCGGCATGGCGCTGGGCGGCTGGCTCGGCGGCTTCCTCTTCGACGTGTCGGGCGCGTACACGTGGTCGATCGTCGCCGCGATCCTGACGACCTGCGTAGGCATCCCGCTGGCGCTCGCGCTGCCGCGCCACAAGAAGCCGCCCGCTGCGGGTTCGAAACCCGTGATCGAGCCCGCGCCCGCTGCGGGATGAGCTGGCGAGGCGGCGAGGGCCGCTATTTCTTCTTCCCTCTCGTCACCCGTCACTCGTCGCTTATCACTGCGCACCGTACTTCCGCGCCACAGCCGGCGATTCGGGCCGAAAAACGGCCGTCCCAGCGTATTGTCAGGTCCGATTTAGCGGAGTTGTTCCGCCAGATCAGAATGTTGGAGTGGTCCGGCCCGGGCTTGGCTTATGCTCAAAAAAATTCGGCACGCGGGGCGGGGGGATGTGCCGCGAAACAGGCTGATGTCGTAGCATTAATCCGCATTGAACCGGGTTCGTTTGAACCATGACGGATGAGCTCCATTTCAAGACCGTCGCCGAGCTGGGCGCGCTGATTCGCCGCCGCGAGCTCTCGCCCGTGGAACTCACACGCGCGTACCTGAAGCGCATCGGCGAGCTGGACCCGCAGCTGAACGCCTACATCACCGTGACCGCCGATCTCGCGCTCGCGCAGGCGCGTCTAGCGGAGAGCGAAATCGCGAAAGGCAGCTACCGCGGTCCCCTGCACGGGATTCCCTTCGGATTGAAGGACATCTACAACACGAAGGGCATCCTCACCTCGGGCCACTCGAAGGTGTGCATCGGCAACATCCCGGGCGAGGACGCAACCACCACGCGCAAGCTCCGCGAAGCGGGCGCGGTGCTGCTCGGCAAGCTCGCGACCCACGAGTTCGCGCACGGCGGGCCGTCCTTCGACCTGCCGTGGCCGCCCGCGCGCAATCCCTGGCATCTCGAGCATGTCACCGGCGGCTCGTCGAGCGGATCGGGCGCCGCGGTCGCGGCGGGGCTCGCCCCGTTCGCGCTCGGCACCGACACCGGAGGCTCGATCCGTACGCCTGCCTGCTTTTGCGGTGTCACGGGGCTGAAGCCCACCTATGGCCTGGTGAGCCGTGCGGGCGTGATGCCAAACTCGTTCACGCTGGATCACTGTGGCCCAATGGCCTGGACCGTCGAGGACTGCGCGATCGTGCTGCAGGCGATCGCCGGCCACGATCCCAACGATCCCGCCAGCGCCGACCGGCAGGCGCCGGAGTACCGCGCGGCATTGAAATCGGACCTGCGCGGAATGCGCATAGCCGTGCTCCGGCATTTCTGGGAAGAGGACCTCAAGATCAATGATGAGCTGCGGCAGGCGACGGAAGCCGCGCTCGCGGTCCTGGAGGAGCTGGGCGCGCGCCTCGAGGTTGCGCGGATCCGCCCGCTGCAAGACTACTACGACGTGAAAACGATCATCTCGCTCTCCGAGCTGTTCGCGATCCACCACAAGGACCTCGCCAACCGTCCGGGAGACTTCGGCGCGGATTTCCTGGGCCGTGGCGGTCTGCCGGGCTGCCTGATCCAGGCCGCTGACTACGTGCACGCCCATCGCGAGCGGCGGAAGATGCTGGAGGAAGTGCTGCCGCTGTACGAGAAGTTCGACGCGTGGGTGAGCATCGGCAACGGCCCGGCGCCGCGGTTCGATTCCCACCGCACGGTGAGCTTCTGGGAGCAGCCCAGCACGTTCTCGCCCTCCAACGTCACGGGCGCCCCCGCGCTCATCGTGTGTTGCGGATTCAGCGCCCGCGGGCTGCCGCTCGGCTTGCAGATCATGGGCCGTCCGTTTGACGAGCAAACCGTGTTCAGGGTGGGATATGCCTACGAACAGGCGACCCAGTGGCGCGCCAGGCGGCCCGCGCTGTCCCCGCGCCGAGAGCAGCCGCGTGCGATGACGCAGCCGGCGCCTTCCGCGCCCGACGGTGTACCCGAGGCGCTCTGCCAGGCGGCGCGCAACCTCGCCGAGCGGGCCGGCTTGAAGCTGAACGCGTCGCAGTTCGCCCAGCTCGCTCGGGCCGCCCCGTATGTCTTCGAGATGATGCGGCGTATTCGCCGCGGCCATGATCATGCGCTGGAGCCGGCGAGTGCGTTCCAGTTCGGGAGTCTCGCACCGGCACCCGATTCGAGTGCCGGGAGTCGAAGGCAACGCGTCGCCGGTCGGCAAGCCGGCTCGCCATGAACTCACAGCAACGCGGCCTATTTATGGAGGAGGTGCGATGAAGGACCAGACCGGAAAAAATGGGACCCCGGCGCGGGCATCATCAGCGAGCTTCGTCGCGCGCCCCATGCGCGGGGCATTGGGCTTGCCCGCGGCGCCGGTGTTTTTCGTCGCGGCGGCGGCTCTTGCCGCCGCATCGCTGCCAGCCGCGGCGGCGCCGGCCGACCTCGCCAAGGGTTATCCCAGCCGTCCGGTTCGCGTGATCGTTCCTTTCGGCACCGGCAGCATCACCGACATCCTGACCCGCACGATCATGCCCAAGGTGTCGGAAGCTCTGGGCCAGCCGATCATCATCGACAACCGCCCGGGCGCCGGCGGCAACATCGGGACGGAAATGGTGGTGACGGCCGCCCCCGACGGTCACACCCTCGTTTCGGGTTCGGCGAGCGTGCTGGCCGTCAACGGCTTTCTCTTCCGGAACATGCCCTACGACGTGGCGACCGCATTCGCTCCCATCACGCAGTACAACACCGTAACGAACGTCCTGGTCGTGACCCCGGTGCTACCGGTGAAATCGGTCAAGGAGCTGATTGCGTACGGCAAGGCGAACCCGGGCAAGCTCTCGTTCGCATCGGCCGGGGCGGGCGGCACGATCCATCTCGCCGGCGAGATGTTCAAGGCGATGGCCGGCATACAGATGGAGCACATCGTCTACAAGTCGAGCCCGTTCGCGCATGTCGACTTGTTCGCGGGGCAGGTGCACCTCATGTTCGACGGCTTGCCGCCCGCGCTGCCCCATATTCGCGCGGGAAAGCTGCGTGCGCTCGCCGTCGCCACCGGGAAGCGTTCGCAGCTGCTGCCGGAACTGCCGACGGTGGCCGAAGCGGGGCTGCCCGGCTACAACGTGCAGGGATGGAACGGTCTCGCCGGGCCCGCCGGCATGCCCAAGGCGGTCGTCGAAAAGCTCAACCGGGAGACGGTGCGGGTCCTGAACATGAGTGACGTGCGCGAGCGGCTGCTGGCGCTGGGCGCAGAGCCGGTCGGCAACACCCCCGGGCAATTTGCCGCACACATGAAGGCCGAGCGCGAGCTCTGGGGAAAATTCATCAAGCAGATCGGGCTTCGGCTCGACTAATACGCGATCGCCGTGAATCGGCGGCTGGCGGCCGCTGCGGGGCTCGAAGGCCCCGCCGCGGTCATTGCGCCTTGATGTTGGCTTGCTTCACCACCTTCGCCCAGCGCTCGATCTCGGAGACGATGGCGTCGCGGAACTGCTGCGGGGTGCTGGCGATGACCTCCATCCCGGCCGCGCTGTAACGCGCCTGGGTCTCCGGCTGCTTGAGGAGGCGGGCGAGCTCGCCCGAGATCTTGTCGACGACCGGCTTCGGCGTTCCCGGCGGCGCGAGGATGCCCTGCCAGTCGCGCACGTCGAGGCCCGGCACGCCCGCCTCGATCATCGACGGGACATCGGGCAACAATGCCGAGCGCCCCTTCGACGATACCGCGAGCGGGCGCAGGCGCCCGGCCTTGATGAAGGGCAGGGAGGAAGTCATCGAGGCGAAGCTCATGGACACGTTGCCGCCGAGCAGGTCGGCGATCGCGGGCCCGCCGCCCTTGTAAGCGATGTGCGAGAGCTTCACGCCCGTCTGCAGCGAGAAGAACTCCCCGATAAGGTGCGGCGCGCCCCCTATCCCCGAGGAGGCGAAGGTAAGCTCGCCCGGCTTTTGTTTTGCGGCCGCGATCAGCTCGCTCACCGACTTCACCGGCGTCTTGACGTTCACCACCAGCACGTTGCCCACCGCCGCCGTCATCGAGACCGGGGAGAAATCCCGCACCGGGTCGTACGGAAGCTTGAGCAGGCTGGGGTTGACCGAGTAGCGCAGCGAGACGAGCACCAGCGTGTAGCCGTCGGGGGTCCCCCGCGCGACGATCTCGGTGCCGATGATCTCGGCGGCGCCGGCGCGGTTGTCGATGATGACCTGCTGGCCCCAGCTGTCCGTGAGGACCTGGCCGATGATCCGCGCCGAGGCGTCGCTGCTGCCGCCGGGTGGGACCGGCACAACGAGCCGGATCGGGCGGGCGGGGAAGCTCGCGGCGGCGTCTTTCTTCGCCGCCTGCGCCCAGACAGCGCCGCTATCGGCAATGAGGGAAACCGCCGCCAGCGAGATCAGTCCTGCGAGAAAACGATGGGTGCTCATATGCTCCTTCCGGTCGCGGGAATTTTGGGACAATGGCATGCAACGTAGTGGAGCCGGTTTGCCGCGTCAACCCGGGCAGCTTACTCCGACCCTGTCTATTCCGCCCGGTACACCCGGCAGAGCAGTCCCTTGAGCGGGCTGCCGCCGAAAGCGACGTCGCATTTCTCCGGATCGTCGTCGGTGAGCACGTTTGCGCAGACCTCCAGAACGCCGTGGTCGGGTCCCGGGCGCTCGGGGAGCCACCAGCCGTGCGGGATCGAGACGATCTTCGGATGCGTTCTGTCGTGCGTGCGAACTTTAAGCCGCATCTTGCCGCGTGCCGTCTCCACCCATGCGAGCTCGCCGGCCGCAATACCCAGGGCTGCGGCGGTCTCGCCATGCATCTCCAGCAGCGGTTCGGGTGCGAGCTTGCGTAACGAAGGTATCTGCCTGCCCTGCGAGTGGTAGTACTGCGTCTGCTTCGCGCCGGTGATGAGCAGCAGCGGGTACTCCTTGTAGCGCTCGGGCGTGCTCACCGGGCTCTCCGCGGGCTCGACGTGCGAGGGCAGGGGGTCGTAGCCCCAATCCTTCATGATGCTCGAATAGATCTCGAACTTCCCGGTCGGGGTGCCGAAACCGGACTTCTCGTATTTCCGGTACTCGATCGGGATCGGAATGTAATCGTGTGCCTTGAGCTCGTCCCAGGTGATGCCCATCGGGCGCAGCGAATCGTCGGCGAGCGCTTCGAGCGAGGGAAAGTATTGCTCGTATCCCAGCTTGCGTCCGAGCCCGATCATGAATTCCCAGTCCGACTTGCGCTCCCCGACCGAGGCGAGCTTGCGCGAGACCGTGTCCATGAACATCGCCTGCGGACCCTTGATGTGCAGGTGCAGCCGCGGTTCGTCGCGCTCGAGGTTCGCCGCCGCGGGCAACACGATGTCGGCGTACTCGGCCGTGGGCGTCATGAACAGGTCATGCACCACCAGCAGCTCGAGCTTTTTCAGCGCCTCGATGACGCGGGCGGTGTTCGGGTAGGTCGTGACCACATTGCTGCCCACGACGATCAACGCCTTGACCGGGTACGGCTCGCCCGAGAGGATGGTGCGGAAGAGCGTCGGCGGATGGGCGAAACCGGCCCGGTTGAGCGCCTTGAATTTCCGGCCCCCGATTCGCTTCGCCTCCTGCTCGGGTCCGAGCTTCTCTCGCAGGTCCGGAAACGCGAGGGGCGGCGCCGGATAGAACACATTGCCTCCGGGCACGTCGATGTTTCCGGTGATGCCCATCAGGATGAGCACGGCGCGCAGCGACTGGAAGGAATTGAGCCCGACGTGCTCCAGGCCATTGCCCCACAGGATGCATCCCGGGCGTGTCGTCGCATAGATTCGGGCGGCACGGGCGATGAGCTCCGGATCGCACCAGGTGATGTCGGCAACCCTGCCCAGTGGATATTCCGCCGCGCGCTTTCTCAATTCTTCGAAGCCGTGGCAGTAATGCTCGACGAAGGCCTTGTCGTAGAGCTCCTCCTCGACGATGAGGTTGATCCAGCCGAGCGCCATCGCCGCATCCGTGCCCGGACGCAGCGCCAGCCACAGGTCCACCGGCCCCGCCGCCGCGGGCTTGCGGGGATCGACCACGATGTGCGCGGGATGTCCCTTGAACGCCTCGGTGACCGGCCCGAAGCCGATCAACCCGTGGTCGTTGGTAATGCGCTTCTGCGAGCCCCACTCCACGACGCAGCGCGGCTGTGAGTAGACGTCCGGCACCGCAACGGTGTCCCAGGTCTTGGTCGCGTACTTCCCGGTGGCCGTCACGCTGCACACCGCGACACGCGTCGCGTAGCACACGTAGCTGATGGTGGCGAGGTTCGGCGTGCCGAAAAGGTTCGCCACGCGCATGATGATGTGCTGGTTGTTCATCCCCACGCCGCGCGCGAAAGCGACCGACTCGGCGCCGTGGCGCGACTTGAGCGCCTGCATCTTCCCGGCGATCGCCGCGAGCGCCTCGTCCCAGCTCGCGCGCCGCCATTTGCCCTCGCCGCGCTCGCCCGCGCGCATCAACGGGTAGTCGAGCCGGTCCCGATGGTAGATCTGCTCGACCGACGGGATTCCCGCCTTGGAGCAGAGCTTGCCCTTGTTGATCGGGTTGGACGGATCGCCGAGAACTTCCCGGATTACGCCGTTGACCGTCCGAACGATGGTGCCGCAGCCGCCATGACAGTTGCGGCAGATCGCCTTGAAGGTTTCGACCGCGTCCTCCCCGATCGCGGTCGCGCCGGCCACGGGATGGAGCACGCCACTCACCCGCCAGCCTCACCGCGCATGTGCGCAGGGTCCGCGTCGCGCGCGAGTCTCGCGCGCGTCATTCATACCGGATGTTCGCATCCTTGATGATTTTCGCGAACTTCGCGGTCTCGCTCCTGATCAGGGCAACGTATTCTTCCGGCGTGGAGCTGACCGGATCCCCGCCGAGCCCCAACAGGCGCGCCTTCACCCCCGCGTCGTTGGCCGCCCGCCTGATTGCCGCCTCGATCGTGCCGATAATCTCGGGGGGCGTTCCGGCCGTCGCCAGAATCCCGTACCACTGCGTCGCGTCGAATTGGATTCCGGCGTCGTAGAGGGTGGGCAGATCCGGAAGAGCGGCGGTGCGATTCTTCGAGGTGACGGCGATCGCGCGCAGGCGGCCCGCCTTGATCTGCCCCATCATCGCGCCCAGGCCCACGATGGCGACGGGGATCTGGCCGCCGACGATGTCGGTCACCGCGGGCGCCGCTCCCTTGTAGGCGATGTGTGCCCAGTTGACGCCGGCATTGCGCTTCAGCCACTCGCCGGCCAGATGCTGCGTGCTGCCGATGCCGCTCGTGCCGTAGTTGAGGCCGCCCGGGGTTTTCTTTGCGAGCGCGATCAATTCCTTCAGCGTCCTCGCCGGCACCGACGGGTGGACCACCATCACGTTGGGGAAGTCGACGACGCGCGAGACCGGCGCCAGATCCTTGAGCGGCTCGTAGCTGTGCTTGGCGTAGAGCAGGGGGTTTAACGCGACTTCCGAGGGCGTGCTGAGGAACAGCGTGTAGCCGTCCCTCGGCGCGCGCGCCACCGATTCTCCGCCGATCATGCCGTTGGCGCCCGCGCGGTTCTCGACGATTACGGTCTGCCCCCAGTTCTCGCCCAGCTTCTGCGCGTACGCACGGGCAGTCGCGTCGACCCCGCCGCCGGGCGGAAACCCCGCGACGAGCCGTACCGGCTTCACCGGGTAGCTCTGGGCGTGAACGAAACCCGCAACGACCAGCGCAAAGACGCCTGACAAACGTAACAAGGCCAACATGGAACTCCTCCCGTTCAATGCTGCACGATCAGATTGCCGCAATTGCCTGGATCTCGACAAGCAGCCCCGGCTCGCTCAGTTGGTTGACCCCCACCATCGTGCTCGTGGGCAGGTCTGTCTTGAAGAACTCCTCGCGCGCCGCGACGATCTGCTTGAATTCTCGGATATCGGTCGTATACACCGTCGTCCAGACGACGTCCGAAAGCGACGCGCCCGCGGCAACGAGGCTCTTCTCGATGTTGCGGATGCATTGCCGCGTCTGCTCGAGCATGCTGCCCACCCCGACCATATTACCGTTCTCGTCGCGCGAGAGCTGCCCCGATATGAAGATCAAGCTCTTGGGCTGGTCCACCCGTACAAAGTGGTTGTAAACGGTGGCACGGACATTCTTCATCCCGGCCGGGTTACCGCGCGTGATCGCCATCTTGTCCTCCCGCCGCTTATTTTTCCGCGATTTCCACGACGGCCTTGATTATGACGGGAAGGCCGCCTCGCAAGGAACTCGCCCCGAATACCGAGCGGGCATGCACCCCCCGTTTCTCGAACACTTCGACGAGCAGATCGGAGCAGCCGTCGAGAACTTTCGCGTGCTCTTCGAATTCGGGCGTCGCATTGAGGAATCCCTGGACCTCGACCACGCGCGCCACCCGGTCGAGCGAACCCAGCTCGCCGCGCATCACCGCGATGAGATCGAGCGCGGCCGAGCGCGCGAAAGCGTAGCCTTGCTCGGCCGTGAATTCACGGCCGAGCCTGCCCTTCGGGAGCTTCCCGCCTTCCGCGCGCGGCGCCTTACCGGCCAGGAACAGCAGGTTCCCGCTGCGAACCGCGTTCGCGTAGTTCGCGGCGGGCGCAGTGCTGGACGGCAGCGTGATTCCGAGCTCCTTGAGGCGTTGATCGGCACTCATGCCTGAATTTCCCCTTTCTTAAATGGACAGTACCGCGCGCCCCGGGCTATTCGAAGCGCGCGCCCGAATCCTTGACCAGCTTGCCCCATTTCACCGCCTCGCTCCGCAGGAAGGCCGCGAACTGCTCCTGGGCCATGGCCGCCGGCTCGCCGCCGAGCTTGGTGATGTGCTCGCGCATCGCGGGTTCCTGCAGGATCTTGACCATTTCCTGGTTGAGCTTGGCGAGCACGTTTTTGGGAGTGCCCGCGCGCGTCATCACGCCGTACCAGGGAGTGAGCTCGAATCCCGCTACCCCGGCTTCCGCAACGGTCGGCAGCTCGGGCGCGATCGCCGAGCGCTTGCCGGAGGTGACAGCGAGCGCGCGCACGCGGCCCGCCTTGGCGTGCGGGATCGTCACCGGGAGGTTGCCGAAATAGACTTGGATCTGGCCTGCCACCAGGTCCACGAGCGCGGGCGCGGCGCCCTTGTACGGCACGTGCGTCATCTTCACGCCCGCAAGCGTGTTGAACAGCTCGCCGGAGAGGTGCCCGGGCGCTCCGATTCCGCCGGAGCCGTAGTTGAGCTGGCCGGGCCGCGACCGCGCCACCGCAACGAGCTCCTTGACGGAGTGGGCGGCGACCGATGGGTGCACGACGAGCAGGAACGGCGCGAGCGCGGCGAGCGTGATCGGCGCGAAATCCTTCTCGGAATCGTAAGGCAGCTTCGTGAACAGGTTGGGGTTCGTCACGAAGTTGTCGGTCATCATCAGCAGTGTGTAGCCGTCAGGCGCCGCCTTCGCGGCCAGGTCGGTTGCAATGGTCGTGCTCGCGCCGGGACGGTTGTCCACGACCACCTGCTGGCCCCAGTTCTCGGTGAGCTTCCCCGCGATGGCGCGGGCCATGACGTCGGTGAATCCGCCCGGGGCGAATCCGACCAGGAAGCGTATCGGCCGGGTCGGGTAGCCCTGCGCGGCCTGTGCCTGCGCGTGCGCGAGGTCGGCGCCGAGCAGCAGGCCGGCGGCGGCGACGGTGAGTGCGGTGGCACTTGCAGTTCGGCGCATCGGTTCTTCCTCCTGACGCTGGTATATCTTATATGCCTAGCGCGGCCCCAGCCCGCGCGCTGCGCGTTCCGCGATCCACGCGAGGCGCAGCTCCTCGCACTCGCGCGTGCGGATGCCGGTCACGAGCTCGAGCGAGCGGCCGGTGAGCGACAGCAGCGCCTCCACCGAGTAGCCACCGATGTCCTTGCGGCCGATGCCGGCATGGCGCCCGCCGAGCACGAGCCGGCTGACATTCGCCTCGAGGATGGCCCAGCAGCACATCGGGCAGGGCTCCATCGCCGTGTACAGCGTGTGGCCGGAAAGGTCTATCGTGTCGAGCTTGCGCGCTGCAATGCGGATGACGACCATCTCGCCGTGCGCGGAGGGATCCACGTCCGAATAGACCTGATTGCCGCCCTGCGCGACGATCTCGCCCTTCGCGTCCACGATGAGCGAACCCAGGGGACGGTTTCCCTGCGCCGCCGCCTCCCGGGAAAGGGCAAGCGCGATGCCCATGTAATGATGGTGCTCCAGCTCCATGACCTGCTCGCCGGTAAAGATTATCCACAAAATAGTCGCTGGCGACTATCAAGTGGGAAACGTATCGGGATCGTTGCTTGGTGGTCTGAGTCTGAAGATTCGAGGACGGCCGAGGAAGGAAACGCGCAAGACCAGAGGCGGGGATTCAGGCCGGTTGATTTCATCTGCCGGGAATGGGGCCTGTCCCCGTTCGCGCTTTCAATGTGCCTCACTGTTGCTCGCTATTACGTTCGACTGCGAACGGCCCACGCACGCGCGATCAAGTCTATGGAGCCGTCTCTCGCAATGGGAAGCTTGCCGCGGATACGGTCCCGCAGTGCGCGACGCCGCTCTTCGCTTAGCGACATCGCGTATCCCGGCGCAGGCCCCTGGCCGCCAAGAAACGGCGTCCAATAGTCGTCGAAATCCCGGAATCTGGTCGGAACATCGATCGGCACGACTTGCACCTCACGAAGTCGAGACTGGGTAAACAGCTCGATCAGCGGATCTGGCTTGCAAAGCGGAAAGCGGCGACCTTCGTCGAACTCAAGGGCTGCCCGGTCCAGTTCCACGGCCGCATCCCAGAAATAGCGCATCAACTCCATCTTCCCGGCGTAGTCCCAGACGTAAGCGGCTACCACGCCGCCAGGCCGCACGGTCCGCGCCATTTCACGAACCGCGAGAGACGGATTCGGCACGAAGTTCAGGACCAGGCCTGCGGCAGTGACATCAAAACGTCCAGAGTCCAACGGCAGCGATTGTGCATCGCCCACGTCGAACGTCGCGCGCGGATCGATGATATGGGCTCTGGCGTGTTCAACATATCCTGCCGATGGATCCACCCCTTTCACGGAGCGGGGCTTGGCATGCCGGAGGATGACGTCGGTAAGCGCGCCGGTTCCGCATCCGACATCCAGCCAGTCCAGATTCGGTGGCATTTCCAGCCAGGCGAGAAAATTTTTCGCAACAAGGCGGCTCCAACGCCCCACGTAGGGTTCGTACAGCTTTCCCGCCGCCCAGGTATCCTTGGGCTCGCCTGTTGTCATCGAGTGTTCCGTTTTGCGGCCGAACTTCCAATAGTTCGCGAAAGCGCTAAACATTATAGCGACGCGCGCCACTTGAAGTTGTCAATCCCGCGCCAGATCAGGCCATTACGGTTCAGAAGGCAGAAGGCAGAAGGATGAAGCAGGTATTTGAGCCTGGCCCCTTTTGCCCAGCCCGGGGCTACCTCAGGTCTTGAATCTTGAATTCAAGGTTCAAGACCTGTCCCCGTACTCTCTTCCTTCCTCTTGCGGCTGCGCCGCGCATCGCCGGGGGCGGCCCCGCTTCTCGTCAGCCGTCAGTCATCAGTCATCAGTCGTCACCGCGTGCCTGCGTCACTGCGTGGCGCGCCTCCGGGCCAGAGGGCGCTATTTGCGGCGGATCAGGGGGTTGCGGAGGTCCGACCCCGGTTTAGGTCCGGGGCGACGCGATAACTCGGCCTCAAGAGCTCGCGCTAGCCAAGCGATTTGATCGCTCTTTTTCGGAGGGGCGGATCCCGTGGATTCTTCTAACGAATAATTGTCCCGCTCGCTTCTTTAGTACGAACGACACCACGCTCTTGATTGCATATATCGTTGGCCGCCTGCACGAACACTCGGGCTCCGGACGTAAGATCGCCGATGTGTATGTGCTCTCCTTCTTTCGGATAGTAACCGGAGCCACCGCCGCGCATGCGGCCCTGGGGGCCGTAGCAGATCGCGGGAATCCCGGCACGCGTCAACGGCGCGGTATCCGCGTACCAGCCGTCCCAGGTCACTTCCGGAGCCTTTCCCCAGACGGTCTCGTGTGCTTTCAACACTGCACGCACGACGTACTCGCTTGCGGGGACTTCCGCAGTATGGGCAACCTGCACCACTTTCACTTCGATCTGGAGATCTGATCTTTCGCGCTGAAGCAACCGGGTACATTCGCGCACGCCCTCGACGATGTCGCCATAATCCTGCCCCGGCATCATGCCGACCTCGAGGTAGAGGCGGCAGAAGCTCGGCAGCTTGGACGGACGGAATGGATGCCCGCCTTCAATTGAGATGATGTTGACGTTCCCGGCGGGTTCGCCGTTATAGCGCGTACGTGCGAGGTAGCCTTCTCCCCAAGCTTTGATCGCCGGAATCGCCTGAAGCATTTTCTCGATGGCATCCTCGCCTGGCTTCAACTGCAGCGACATGCCGCCACGCTTGTAAGTCGCGCCGGGATTGCCGCGGGTCTGAAGCTCGAAGTACACGTATCCGCCGGATGCCGTCGATATGCGATTTGACGTGGGCTCGGGTATCACAACGGCATCGGCCCCTATCCCGTTGGCAACCATGAACCGTGCGCCAATGCCGCAGCCGCGGTAACGCGACCCCTGATAACGCGCGACGTTCGCATGGCAGGTCTCACCCACCACGCCCGCGATCAGCAGATCGCCGGGGAAGCGGGCTTTCGCACGTGAGAGAGCTTCCACCGCGAGGATTGCCGATGCGTGGCCTCCCTTCATGTTGTAGGAGCCGAGCCCGTACACCCAATCGCCGTCGGTCCACGATTTTGGCTGGTAGCCCGGGCCAAGATCGCAAATGCCCTCTTCGTCACCGCCGTAAGTGGTATCCAGATGGCCGCAGTACATCAAATTGGCCCCGCCGCCCGTGCCTTCCAGCAGTCCGTACACATTGAAGCGATCGGGTTCGACTTCCTGCAGGCGCGTCATCAGGCCGGCAGCGCGGAAACGCCCTTCGAGATAACGCGCCAGCGCCGCTTCGCCGCCCATCGGGCTGGGAATGTCGATCATCTCCCTAACCAGCGTGGTGATGCCGGCGGCATCGATATGACCCAGAGCTTCCTCAACGACGCTCATGGCAGATCGTTCCTTGCGCTCAACCCGCGTTCTTCTTCGCGACCCCGCGGTTCGCGGTATACATGTCGCCGGTTGTATGCAGTGGCTCGGCGCCCATGACTTCCACCCACGCCCTCAGTCCGTGTTCAAATGTTGGAAAACCTGCCTCGGGAATCGCGAGTTCGAGCGCTTCAAGGATTTCACGCGGCGTAACGCCGAACGCCAGCGCCTTTCGCATGTGGCCCTCGATCACGTACTGCGGCAGCTTGAGGCAGGTCATGCTGAGTATGAAAAGCAGCTCCTTTGTCTTGTTGTCCAGGGACCTTTGAGACAAGTAGACCGAAGAGGGAACCCCGTTAATTGCTTTTGCGACGTCGAGGTCGTACGTGGCAACGATGCGATGAAAATCATTGACGTAGCCGCGCTGCTTCACCATATGGTCGAGAAATGCCTGCTTTTCCTCGCGGTTGGTGTTTTGTTCCCGCTCGACGTCCGGATGTGTTTTCTTGCTGCTCATGGATACTTTTCCTGCGCTGATTTTGGAAGTACCCGAGATTCGCAGCACCGCTGCAACCTGTCAAGCTGGCCGGGCACAAAGTGGACGCCTGACGAAAAGTTAAATACCATTGCACGGCTTGCATCTCGACTCTGGTGGAGGGACTCGAATGACCCATTTCGTTGCGGCGATGTTGCTCGGTTTTGTGTGGGCAGCTTTACCGGCAGGAGCGCAGACCACTTACCCGGCCAGACCCGTCCACATGGTGGTTCCCTATAGCCCTGGCGGCGGAACGGATATCGTCGCACGTATCATCGCTCAGAAGCTCACTGAAGCCTGGGGCCAGCAGGTCGTAGTGGAGAATCGGGCGGGCGCCAGCGGCATGATTGCCGGCGCGTTCGTCTCTAAAGCGGCGCCCGACGGCCACACGCTGCTAATGGGATATACGGGCGACGTCGCGATCAACCAGAGTCTGTTCAAGAAAATGACGTTCGACCCGGTGAAGAACTTCACTCCCGTTGCGCTCGCTGCCATCGCGCCCATGATATTCGTCGTACACCCGTCGCTGCCGATACGCGACGTAAAGCAGGTGATCGCTCTCGCGAAGGCGAGACCCGGTCAGGTTGTCTATGCATCAGCTGGCATCGGACAGCCGGGGCATCTGGCATTCGAGCTTCTCCAGCACAGAATGAAGATCGAACTCACGCACGTTCCTTATAAGGGCGGGGCACCGGCTGTCACGGACCTGGTCGGCGGCCACGTGATGATGTTCTTCTCGGGGATCATGCCCGCAATTCCCCATGTGCGGAGCGGCAGACTGCGCGCGCTCGCGGTCTCGACTTCGAAGCGCTCCCCTGTCTCGCCGGAAGTTCCGACCATGATCGAAGCGGGGATGCCCGGGTTTGATCTACCGACGTGGTACGGGGTGCTTGCGCCTGCCGGCACGCCGCGAGATGTCGTTGCGAAGCTGAGCGCGGAAATCTCACGCTCGCTCGCGCTCGCCGACGTTAAAGAACGCCTGCTGCGAGAAGGCGCCGACCCCGCACCCGGTTCACCGGAGCAGTTCGCCCAGTTCATTCAGACCGAGGTGGCGAAATACGCGATGATCATAAGGGAAGCCGGCGTGCGCGCTGACTGAGAGCTGAATCAAGAAGTAAGGGGCGACTCGCATCTTTCTTGAGCGCTCGCCGCCGCCGCCAAAGTTGGGCCGTCTCCGCCGCCGGCGAGCGAGTGAAATTGGAGCGTGGGCCCGTTAACTAGCTATCATGTGAGCTACCCGAAGCTGCCGTTGGATCTCGTACACTTTAATGCGGCTACCGGTTGTCACGTGCGGGAGGAGGCGATGAGATCGGGATGTGTGCGTCGATGGCAGGCTGCGGCAACGTCCGCCCTGATTCTGGCGCTCGTTTCGGTAGCGGCATCGGGTCAGGATTATCCTGCGCGGCCGATCCGCATGATCGTGGGGTACGCGCCGGGCGGCGCGACGGATCTGGTTGCACGTATGGTGGCACGACATCTGAGCGAGGTTCTGGGGCAGCAAGTCATCGTCGACAATCGGCCCGGCGCGGCCGGCACCGTCGGTGCCGAACTGGTCAGCCGGTCGACTCCGGACGGGCATACTTTTCTCATGGCAGCTTCGCCGGAAGTGGTGATCGCGCCGAGCGTGTATCGCAAGCTCCCCTATGTGAGCACGCGAGACTTCGCACCGGTAACCCAGGTGGCGATCGGGCCGTTCATGTTGGTCGTTCACGCCTCGATCCCGGCGTCTGACGTGAAGGTACTCATCGCCTACGCGAAGGCCCGTCCGCGGCAGCTCAACTTCGCTTCGGGCGGTAATGGCACGGCGATACACCTCACGGGCGAGCTCTTCAAGACGATGGCGGGCATCGACATGGTGCATGTGCCTTACAAGGGCAGCGGACCAGCGGTCGCCGACCTCGTGGCCGGGCAGGTACAGGTAATGTTCGAGACGATCGCGATCGCCATGCCGCACGTCAAGACCGGGCGGCTCAAGTCTCTCGGAATGGCGACAAACAAGCGCTCCCCGGCTGCGCCGGAACTGCCTACCATCGCTGAATCCGGGCTGCCAGGCTTCTCGGGGGGGACGTGGTACGGGCTCTTCGCACGGGAATGGGGGTCTGTCCCTGAGGTCTCCCCACAAATCATAGCGCGTTGCGAAGTGATTGCGGTGGACGGATAGGTGGCGGGAGGTGGGGCAGATCGGCGAGGAGCAATTGGTCGAGGGCGCGGCGCACCAGTTGAGCGGCGAGGTTGAAGACGGAGAGCACGGGGCGCGAGCGGCGGGTGTTGCTTTGGTAGTGGAATTGCAGTCTGCGGGCGAGCGCCTGGCTTCCGATCAGCCACAGCACGAAGAAGGCGAGAGCCGCGATCAGCAACAACGCGGCCAGCCGCTCGCGGGAGCGCGAGAGGTTCAATTCGAAGCCCAGGCCGTAGCGTGCGCATTTCAAGTCGCGGAAGGCTTCTTCGATCTGCATACGGGTGGCGAAGTGGTTGATGATGTGCGCTGCTTTCAGGTGGCTGAGCGAAGGCGAGGCGGCGATGAGCCACGGTTCGCGTTGGGCACGCGCCTGCTTCAAGCTCTGGTTCGAGCGCACGCGCTGTCCGAGGATGGACTTGCGGATGCGGTGGCGCTTGGGGCGCCTGATCAGATAGAGCGAGCAGGCCACCGGATTGGAGCGCACGATGTCATAGGCGCCCAGATTTTGGGGGCGAAGGTGGGCGCTCGCATAGAGCCTTTTGCAGGCGATCCAGCTCTGGGTGGCGTGGGCACGCAGGTAGGTGCGGTTGCGAATGCGTCCGATCCAGTGCCAGCCGAGGCGGCTGACGCTCTTAAACCGGGGGTACGGAAACCGGCGTCGGTGATCAGGATTGGCCTTGCGGTCTCGGGCAACAGCTCCTTGAGCTTGAGCAGGAACGCGCGGTGCACGCGCGGATTGGCGAAGCAGCGCAACGGGTGGATCTCTTCATAGAGGGTGAGACAGCGCCCGCCGAGGTCTTGTCAATAGGTGTGTAAAAAGATTCAGGCGGCTTTCCTTGTCGGCTCGATCCTCGTGCGCACGGCGATTCCGTCCTTGAACAGTTTTCCGTCGTAGACATCCCTCATCAGATGCGGCGCG
>Ga0194128_10003906_pt1 | contig 22297 bp, 25 predicted proteins | sample TA2KigCa65mmetaG_FD_148650 | JGI IMG/M metagenome (GOLD analysis project Ga0194128, IMG submission 148650) | Freshwater microbial communities from Lake Tanganyika, Tanzania - TA2015037 Kigoma Deep Cast 65m | ecosystem: Environmental > Aquatic > Freshwater > Lake | place: Tanzania: Lake... | reverse complement strand
GCGGCGGCGAGCGCGCCGCAACCCCCGCCCGCGGCGGAGCGGGGCGACATCCCCACCACGAAGTCAGCGCCGCAGCCCGAGAGCGCGAAGGCCGAGAGTCCGAAGCCGGAGCCCGCCACGCCGCCGGCAGTGGCGAGCGCGCCGCCGACCCCGCCCGGCCCGGTGGCGATGGTGCCCCCGGCACCGCCTGACTTCCTGAACACGTTCCGGCGGGGAGGCGGTGGTGGCGGCATCGGCGCGGGCGGCTCGGGAGGCACGGGTGTCGGGCGCGGCGGCATCCTCGGCGAGCCGATCCCGCTCGACTCGAAGGATCCGGACTTCACGGACTATCTCGAGCGCGTCCGCAGGCTGATCAAGCAGCACTGGGGCTATCCCTGCATCAAGAACGCCGAGACCCGCGAGTGCGAGTACAAGAGCGCCCGCCTCGTGGTCGACTTCGGGGTCCTGAGGGAAGGCCCCGTGCAGTTCGTGGAGGTCGAGAAGTCCTCCGGATACGCGATCTACGACGCGTACGCCGTCAACGCCATCAAGTTCGCGTCGCCGTTCCCGCCGCTGCCGGCGGGACTCATCGCGCGCATGCCGCCCGGCAGCACGGGGGCCCCGATCCGCGTCAACTTCACGTACGTGCTCGAGACCGGCATCACCAACGTGCGCTAAACGCCTGTGGTAGCATGGGCGACACGCTGAAACAGGCTCGTAGCTCAGTGGGAGAGCGCCTCTCTGACGCAGAGGAGGTCGGCGGTTCGAAACCGCCCGAGCCTACCATTCAGGCGAGAGCACCGGGTCACCCGGTGCTCTCACTATTTTTAGGAATCGATGGCTGACGCGGTAGAAGAGCGACATCTCAAGCTGACGGGCGAGTTCGACTGCGACGCCACGCCGCTCGCGACGCTGCGCCACTCGACCTCGCACGTCATGGCCCAGGCGGTGAAGCGCCTGTGGCCGGACGTGAAGGTCGCGATCGGCCCGTCGATCGAGGACGGGTTCTACTACGACTTCGCGAAGGCGGAGCCGTTCACGCCGCACGACCTCGAGAAGATCGAGGGCGTGATGCGCGAGATCGTCAAGGTGAACACGCCGTTCGAGCGCAGCGAGATGTCGCGCGCCGACGCGATCGCGCACTTCCGCGAGCGCGGCGAGACCTACAAGGTCGAGATCCTCGAGGGGATCGACGCGCCCACGGTCTCGCTCTACAAGCAGGGCGACTTCATCGACCTCTGCCGCGGCCCGCACGCCGCCTCCACGGGCGCGATCAAGGCCTTCAAGCTGCTCTCGTCGTCGGGCGCCTACTGGCGGGGCGACGAGAAGAACCCGATGCTGTGGCGCATCTACGGCACGGCGTGGCTGACGAAGGAAGACCTCGACAAGTATCTGTGGCGCCTCGACGAGGCGAAGAAGCGCGATCACAGGAAGCTCGGCCGCGAGCTCGACCTGTTCGACTTCCACGACGTCGCGCCCGGCGCGCCGTTCTGGCTGCCGAACGGCATGGTGATCTTCCGCGAGCTCGAAAGGTACTGGCGCGAAGTCCACGACGCGCAGGGCTACCTCGAGACGTCGACGCCGATCCTCGTCAACAAGAAGCTGTGGGAAGAGTCCGGACACTGGGAGTACTACTCGGACAACATGTTCAAGCTCGAGGTCGAAGAGCAGATCTTCAGCCTCAAGCCGATGAACTGCCCGGAATCGACCTACATCTATCGCCACGCGCTGCGCTCGTACCGTGACTTGCCGCTGCGCGTGGCCGAGATCGGCCGCCTGCACCGCAACGAGCGCTCGGGCACGCTGACCGGCTTGTTCCGCGTGCGTCAGATCACGATGGACGACGCGCACATCTACTGCCGGCCCGATCAGGCGCAGGACGAGATCAGCTCCGTGCTCGCGCTGGTCCGCGAGTTCTACAAGCTGTTCAACCTCGAGCCCACCTTCAAGCTCGCGACACGGCCGCCCGACATGCTCGGCACCAAGGAGCAGTGGGACAACGCGGAGAACGGGCTGCACGAGGCGCTCAAGGCGAACGGGCTCGCCTACGAGCTGAAGCCGGGCGATGCCGCGTTCTACGGGCCCAAGATCGACATTCACATCGAGGACGCGATCGGACGGAACTGGCAGATCGCGACCGTGCAGCTCGATCTGACGATGTTGCCCGAGCGCTTTCAGCTCGAGTACGTGGACGCCGACGGGACCCGCAAGCGCCCCGTCGCGATCCATCGCGCGATCTTCGGGTCCTTCGAGCGGTTCATCGGGATCATCACCGAGCACTTCGCGGGCGCGTTCCCGACGTGGCTCGCGCCGGTGCAGGCGCGCGTGATCCCGATCAGCGAGAAGTTCATCGACTACGCGCGCGAGGTGCACCAGCGGCTGCGCGCCGCGCGCATCCGCGCGGAGCTCGACGACCGCAACGAGAAGCTCGGCTATCGCATCCGCGACGCGCAGGTGCGCAAGGTGCCGTACATGCTCGTCGTCGGCGAGCGCGAGCGCGAGGCGGGCACCGTGAGCCTGCGCGCGCGGACCGAAGATCGCGGCGCCCAGCCCCTCGACCGCGTCGTCGCCGACCTCGGCGCCGAGATCACCGCCCGTGCCGCGACCCTGACCGTGGGCCGTTCCTGAGCCGCTAACCGGAGGAGCGCACATCAGCAAAGCAAGCGACATACGCGTCAACGAAGGCATCCGCGTCCGCGAAGTGCGTGTGGTCACACAGGACGGCGAGCAGCTCGGCATCATGTCCATCCAGGAGGCGCTCGACACCGCGCGCCAGCGCGAGCTCGACCTGGTCGAAGTAGCGCCCGACGCCCAGCCGCCCGTGTGCCGCATCATGGATTTCGGCAAGTACAAGTACACCCAGTCGCGCCGCCTCAAGGAGGCGCGCAAGAAGCAGACGACGATCCAGGTCAAGGAAGTGAAGATGGGCCCCAAGACCGAGAAGCACGACTTCGAGTTCAAGCTCAAGCACGTGCGCCGGTTCCTCGAGGAGGGCCACAAGGCCAAGGTCACCGTGCGCTTCAAGGGCCGCGAGATGGCGCACACCGAGCTCGGCTGGAAGATGCTGCAGAAGATGGTGGAGGCCGTGACCGACATCGCGGTGGTCGAATCGAACCCGCGGATGGAAGGCCGGATGCTCCACCTGATCATGAGCCCGAAGCAGCAGCAGCACTAGGAGAGTCACGGCCATGCCGAAGATGAAGACCAAGCGCGCCGCGAAGAAGCGGCTGAAGAAGACGGGGACGGGCAAGCTCAAGCGCGCGGGCGCGTGGAAGCAGCACAAGCTCGAGCACAAGCACCCGAAGCGGCGCCGCCGCGCGCGGCGGAACAAGATGGTCGCGAAAGCGGACGAGGCCACGCTGAAGGTGCTCGTCCCGTACCTGTAAGGAGACCTGACCGATGCCACGCGCAAAGGGCGGAGCGAAGACGCGCCAGCGGCGCAAGAAAGTCCTGAAGCAGGCGAAGGGCTACTTCGGCGGCCGGCGCAAGCTCTACCGCACAGCGAAAGAGACCGTGCTGCGGGCGGGCGCCTTCGCGTACCGCGACCGGCGCCAGAAGAAGCGCCTGGCGCGCAGCCTCTGGATCGTCCGCATCAACGCGGCGTGCCGGGAGCTCGGCCTCTCGTACTCCACGTTCATGAACGGGCTCAAGAAGGCCGGCGTGATGCTCGATCGCAAGGTCCTCGCCGAGCTCGCCGTCAACGATCCGGGCGCCTTCGCCAAGCTCGCGGAGCGCGCCAGGAGCTAGCAGAATGGCAGCCGCGGAGGGCCCGGATTCACTCCGGGCCCGGAGCGAGGGGGGCTTGGGGGGTGCGTCTCGCACCCCCCATGTCGATGTCGACGCGATCGCCCGGGAAGCGCGCGAGGCGGTCGCCGCCGCTTCGACGGCCGCCGCGCTCGAGGCGGTCCGCGTCAAGTACCTCGGCCGCCAGGGCGCGCTGACCCAGCTGCTCCGCTCGCTCGGCACGCTCTCCGCCGAGGAGCGTCCGCTCGTCGGCGCCGCCGCGAACGAGGCCAAGCGCGAGCTCGAAGCGCTGCTCGACCAGCGGCTCGCCGTCGCGCAGGACGCGGAGCGCACGCGCGCCCGCGCCGCCGCGCGCCCCGATCTGACGCTGCCCGGACGGCGCCCGCCGCTCGGCATCGTGCATCCGCTCAAGCGCGTCGAGGACGAGATCATCGAGGTCTTCGCCGGTCTCGGCTTCTCCGTGGTCGAAGGCCCGGAGATCGAGACCGACTACAACAACTTCGAGGCGCTGAACTTCCCGAAGGACCATCCCGCGCGGGACATGCAGGACACGTTCTTCGTGCCCGGCGAGCTGCTCCTTCGCACCCACACCTCGCCGGTGCAGATCCGTACGATGCAGGCGCAGCGTCCGCCCGTGCGCGTGATCGTGCCCGGGCGCGTCTACCGCCGCGACATCGCCGACGCCTCGCACTCGCCGGTCTTCCACCAGGTCGAAGGCCTCGCGGTCGACCGCGACATCTCGATGGGCGACCTCAAGGGCACGCTGGAGCTGTTCGCGCGCGAGCTGTTCGGGCCGCGCTCGAAGATCCGGTTCCGGCCGTCCTTCTTCCCGTTCACCGAGCCGTCGGCGGAAGTCGACGTGCTGTGCTTCCTCTGCGTCGGGGACGGCTGCCGTCTGTGCAAGCAGTCGGGATGGCTCGAGATCCTCGGCTCGGGCATGGTTCACCCGAACGTGCTGCGCAACGTCGGCTACGACCCCGAAGAGGTCACGGGCTGGGCGTTCGGCATGGGCGTCGAGCGCATCGCGATGCTGCGGTACGGTGTCGACGACCTGCGGCTCTTCTTCGACAACGACCTGCGCTTCCTGAGGCAGTTCGCGTGAAGATCCCGTATCGCTGGATCCGCGAGTTCGTCGACCTGCAGATCACCGCCGAGCAGGCGCGCGACACGCTCGTCAACGCGGGCGTCGAGGTCGCGGGCGTCACGTCGACCGCGCCCGACGTCAAGGGCGTCGTCGTCGGCGAGATCGAGGCCATCGAGCGCGAGCTCGGCGAGAGCCACGGCCACACGCTCGTGCTTTGCCGCGTCAGCACCGGGAGCAAGCGCTTCAGCGTGATCTGCGGCGCCCCGAACACCGCGCCCGGCCTGCGCGCGGCGTTCGCGCCGCCCGGGGCGGTGTTGCCCGGCAATCGCGCGATCGGCGCCGCGACGATCCGCGGGGTGACGTCGGAGGGCATGCTCTGCTCGGAGCGCGAGCTCGGCGTCGGCGAGGAGCACGAGGCAGGGGTGCTCGCGCTCGAGCCCGACGCGCCGCTCGGCGCGGACCTCGTCAGCCACCTCGGCCTCGACGACGTCGTGCTCGAGATCGAGATCACGCCGAACCGCCCGGACTGCCTCTCGGTGTTCGGTGTGGCGCGCGAGCTCTCCGCGCTCACGGGCACGCCCCTGCGCGCGCCGAAGCTCGTCCTCCCGGAGCCGGAAGAGGATGTGCACGCGCTCGCGCGCGTGCGGATCGAAGCTCCCGACCTCTGTCACCGCTTCACCGCGCGCGTGATGACGGGCGTGAAGATCGGCCCGTCCCCCGCGTGGATGGCCGCGCGGCTGCGGGCCGTCGGCCTCCGGCCGATCAGCAACGTGGTCGACGTCACGAACTACGTGATGTGGGAGATCGGGCACCCGCTCCACGCGTTCGACTACGACACCGTGGCGGGGGAGGGGAGCGGCCTCGCGTCGCCGCCGACGATCGTCGTGCGCCGCGCGCGCGAGGGCGAGCGCATGAAGACGCTCGACGGCCAGACCCGCGCGCTCGACCCGTCGATGCTGCTGATCGCCGACCCGGCGCGCGGCATCGGCATCGCGGGCGTGATGGGTGGCGCCGACACCGAGGTGAAGGCGGACACGACCCGCGTCCTGCTCGAGTCCGCGTATTTCTTGCCGGCCTCGATCCGCCGGACGTCGCGCACGCTCGGCCTGAAGACCGACGCCGCGTATCGCTTCGAGCGCGGCGCCGACATCGAGGCGCTCCTCGACGGCAGCACGCGCGCCGCACAGCTGATCGGCGAGCTCGCCGGCGGCCGGATCGCGCGCGGGGTGATCGACGTGTATCCAACGAAGCACACGCCGCCGCGCGTCCGGCTGCGGATGTCGCGCGTGAAGCGCGTGCTCGGGATCGCGCCGCCGCCGGAGACGGCGACGTCGATCCTCGCCGGCCTCGGGCTGCCGACGCAGCGGCGCGGCGACGAGCTCGACGTCGAGGTGCCGAGCTTCCGGCGCGACGTCACGCAGGAGGACGACCTCGTCGAGGAGATCATCCGCGTGTGGGGCTACGATCGGATCCCCTCGACGCTGCCCGGCGGCGCGATCAGCCTCGTCCGCTTGCCGGCGACCCGCCGCCAGGACCGTGTCGTGCGCACCGCGCTCGTCGGCGCCGGGCTCGCGGAAGCCGTGACGTACAGCTTCACCGATCCGCGGCGCGTCGCGCTGCTGCGCAGCCCCGACGACAAGCCGCCGATCGAGCTGCTGAACCCGATGAGCGAGGAGGGGTCGCTCCTGCGGCAGCATCCGCTCGACGGCCTGCTCGGCGCCGTCGCGACGAACGTGCGGCGCCGTCAGCCGAACGCGCGGCTCTTCGAGATCGCGACCATTTTCAGTTGGAGGGCTCCGGGCGCCCCCCAAGCCCCCCAACAGGCCGGCCGGGGCGGAGCCACGGCCGGCCCGAGTGCCGATACATCCACATCTGAACGACGCTGGCTGGCGATCGCGGTGACCGGCGCGCGCGGCGACGCCGCGTGGTATCGCGGGGAAGAGCCCGTCGACGTCTACGACGCGAAAGGGCTCGCGGAGCACGCGCTCGCCGCGCTCGGCGTTCGCGTGCGCGGCCAGGCGGGCGGGCGGCTCGCGGGCTTCGAGCCCGACACGCACGGCGTCCTGCTCACGGATGACGGCGCCGCCGTCGCCGAGTTCGGAGAAGTCGCCGCGCCGGTCCGTGGCGCGTTCGGGATCGATGCACCGGTGTTCGCGGCGGCGATCGACCTCGACGCCGTCGCCGCGCTCCCGCGCCCGGCGGTCCGCTACGAGGCGCTGCCGCGCTTCCCCGCGGTCCAGCGCGACATGGCGTTCGTCGCCGGCGCGGACCGGCCGGTCGCGGCGGCCGAGGTCGAGGCGGCGCTGCGCGCCGAGGCGGGACCGCTGCTCCGCGACGTCACCCTGTTCGACGTCTTCCGCTTCCCCGACGGCCGGCGCAGCCTCGCGTGGCGCCTGACGTTCCAGGCCGCCGATCGCACGCTCACGGACGAGGAGGTCAACGCCATCCACGCCCGGGTGGCCGCGGCGATCACGCAGCGCTTCGGACTCCTCTTACGGACCGGTTAGAGTTGGAGGTCCACATGGCCGATGACGTGGTGCTGGCGCGGCTCGCGCAGCTGGAGATCGCGGTTCGGAAGGCCGGCGAAGCGCTCGCGCGCCTGCGGGACGACAACGCGCGGCTGACGCAGCGGAACGCGCAGCTCGAGCGTGAGGTCAACCGCGTCGGCGACGAGCGCCGGCAGATCCTCACGCAGATCGACATGCTCCTGAAGGACATCGGGAAGCTCGACCTTGAGTGAGGCGACGCGCGTCGAGCTGACCGTCCTCGATCAGACGCTCACGATCCGCACCGAGGTCTCGGCCGACTGGGTCCGCTCACTCGCCAAGTACCTCGAGGACCGCGTCGCCACCGTGAAGAAGGGCGGCGTGCGCGATCCGCACACCGCGCTCATCCTCGCGGCGCTCGACATCACCGACGAGCTCTTCCGCGCCCGTGACGACGTCTCGCGCCGCGAGGGCGACGTGAGCGCGCGCATCGGGGCGCTCGTGAGCCTCCTGGAGCAGGTGACGCCGAAGTCGTCGGCCTAGAGCCTCAGAAACCGCGCGGCGTTCTCGTAGAGCATCTTCCGCGCGGCCGTCTCGGGGAGCGCGCGGCGCGCGACGAAGCTGCGCTCCTCCTCGTACGGGTAGGGAATCAGCGGGAAGTCCGACCCCAGCAGGATGCGATCCTGATAGCGCAGCAGCAGCTCGGTCGGAATCGCGTCCGCGTCGGCGCGGAGATACGGGTTCGAGAGCGGCGTCAGCGCCATCGTCGTGTCGAGGGAGAGATTCGGGAACTGCTCGGTCAGTGCGCAGAACGCGTCCGTCTCGAAGCCACCGAGATGCGCCACGATCACCCGCAACGTCGGGAAGCGCTCCATCACCGCGCGAAAGCCGTCGAGGCCGGTGTACCGGTCGCGATACGGCATCGTGCCCGCGTGGACGACGAGGAAGCGGTCGCGCTCGGCCACGCGCTCGTAGAACGGCATCAGCCGCGGATCGTCCGCGCGAAAGCGCTGCACGGAGAGATGGAACTTGAAGCCGGCGAGTCCCTGGTCGATCGCTTCGTCGGCGATCGCGAGAATGTCCGCGTCGCCCGCGTGCACCGTGCCGACCGGGATCCCGGCGGGGAGCTGCCGCGCGGCCTCAGCGATCCACGCGTTCAGCGCGCGCGCGATCCCCGGCTTGTGCGCGTAGCTGAAGAAGCAGAAGCGCTCGACGTCGTGCGCGGCGAGCGTGTCGCCGACGGCCCGCGGGTCCCACGCATGCAGCGGCTGCCAGCCGTCGCGCGCGAAGACCTCGCTGATGGCCCGCGCGAGCCGCTCGGGGTGCAGATGCACGTGGACGTCGATCGAACGCACCAGACAAGATTAGCTTGACCCTGACCTGCGAGACGGGTACACAGGACGGGTCCCTGCGCTGTGCGTGATGCCGGCGGGAAGTTTCAACCTCGTTTAAAGACGGGGCGCTACTCCGGCGGGTGGTGTGCAAGCCCCTCATCGAAGGGGAAGCCTGAAGCCCTCCCATATCGGCGCCCACCTGGTAGACACCAGGTTCGAAACACTGTCGGCACACGGCAGAGGCGGGGACTTCGGGAAGTCCCGTGGGGACCTCGCCCCCGTTTCGTTGACTCCCTCGTGCGCGCCACCTATACTTTCGAAATCACGGACTTTTCGATCATCCAACCAGGATAGGTAAGCGATGCCACAAGGTTTCTGGCTCGTGATCGATAGCTTCATCGCTGTCGTGGCTCTCCTGATCGGGTTCTTCCTCAACAAGTGGTTCACGGACAAGCGGCTGGGTGAAGCGGGGGATCGCGCGCAGCGCCTCATCGACGAGGCGACGCGCGACGCGGAGAGCCGCAAGAAGGCCTCCGAGCTCGAGGTCCGCGAGACCGCGCTCAAGGCGCGCGCGGAGTTCGAGACCGAGACGCGCAAGCGCGAGCGCGAGATCCAGCAGGTCGAGCAGCGGACCCTCGCGAAGGAAGAGCAGCTCGCGCGCAAGCTCGACGACATCGAGCGCCGGCTCGCCGACTTCACGTCGAAGGACGCGAGCGTCGCCAAGCGCGAGAAGCAGGTGCTCGAGCACGAGCAGCGCCTCGCCTCCGCCCTGGACGAGCAGCGGCGCAAGCTCGAGGTGATCGCCGGGCTCACCGCCGAGGAGGCGAAGCGGCAGCTCCTCGCGCAGATGGAAGAGGAGTCGCGCCGCGAGGCCGCGCTGGTCGCCATGCGGCTCGAGGAGGAAGCGCGCGAGACCGCGCAGGTCAAGGCCAAGGAAGTCCTCGCGACCTCGATCCAGCGGCTCGCCCCCGACTACACGGTGGAGACCGCCGTGTCGGTCGTCGACCTGCCCTCGGACGACCTGAAGGGCCGCATCATCGGCCGCGAGGGGCGCAACATCCGCGCGCTCGAGCAGCACACGGGCGTCGACCTCATCGTCGACGACACGCCCGAGGCCGTGCTCATCTCCGCCTACGACCCGTATCGCCGCGAGATCGCGCGGCGCTCGCTGCAGATCCTCGTGGCCGACGGGCGCATCCACCCCGCGCGGATCGAGGAAGTGGTCGAGAAGGTCAAGAAGGAAATGGAGCAGCACCTGCGCGAGGAAGGCGAGAAGGCGTGCTTCGAGGTGGGCGTGCACGGCCTGCACCCGGAGCTCGTGAAGCTCGTGGGGCGCATGAAGTTCCGCACGTCGTACGGGCAGAACTGCCTGCAGCACTCGAAGGAAGTGGCGTGGCTCGCCGGCATGATGGCGGCGGAGATCAAGGCCGACGTCAAGCTCGCGAAGCGCATGGGCCTGCTCCACGACATCGGCAAGGCGCTCACCCACGAGCAGGACGGCAGCCACCCGGAGCTCTCGCTGCAGGTGCTGACCAAATACAATGAAAGTCCGCAAGTCATCAACGCCGCGCTCTGCGGACACGAGAACGTGGAGCCCGAGACGATCGAGGCGGTGCTCACCGAGGCCGCGGACGGCATCTCGGCGGCCCGGCCGGGTGCCAGACGCGACGTGCTGGAGAGCTACATCCGCCGCCTCGCGAAGCTCGAGGAGATCGCGCTCAGCTACAAGGGCGTCGAGATGTGCTACGCGATCCAGGCGGGCCGCGAGCTGCGCGTGCTCACCAAGGCCGACATCGTCTCTGACCTCGACGCGCGCCAGCTCGCGAAGGACATCACCAAGCGCATCGAGGCGGAGATGCAGTACCCCGGCCACATCAAGGTCGTCGTCATCCGGGAGACGCGCGCCGTCGAAGTGGCGAAGTAACGCGCGATGAAGATCCTGATGATCGGCGACGTCTACGGCGAGCCGGGACGCGCCGCCCTCGCGAAGCTCCTGCCGAAGCTTCGCGACCAGCACCGCGCCGACTTCACGGTCGTCAACGTCGAGAACGCGGCCGGCGGCTTCGGGGTCACGCAGCCGATCGCCGAATCGATCCTCGACCTCGGCGTGGACGTGATGACCACGGGCAATCACGTGTGGGACAAGAAGGAGACCGCATCCTACATCGTGAAGGAGAACCGCCTGCTGCGTCCCGCGAACTATCCCGAAGGCACGCCGGGCGCGGGCTGGATCACCGTGAAGGCGGGGCCGCATCGCGTGACCGTCATCAATCTCATGGGCCGCGTGTTCATGCATCCGATCGACTGCCCGTTCCGCAAGGTCGAGGCGATGCTCGAGGCGACCGGCGGCGAGACGCCGATCCGGCTCGTCGATTTCCACTGCGAGGCGACGAGCGAATCGGTCGCCATGGGCTGGTGGCTCGACGGCAAGGTCAGCGCGGTCGTCGGCACGCATCGCCACGTGCAGACGGCCGACGAGCGCATCCTCCCCGGCGGCACCGCGTACATCACCGATCTCGGGATGACGGGGCCGACCGACGGCGTGATCGGCGTCGATCGCGAGCAGATCCTGAACCGCTTCCTCTACCAGATGCCGATCAGGTTCGAGACGGCCAAGGGGCCGGCGAAGCTCCACGGCGTCGTGATCACCGTCGATCCCGAGACAGGCCGGGCATCGGCGATCGAGCGCCTGTCGATTGCGGCTTGATCCTCGACGGTAAGGCGGTCGCCCGGAAGGTCCTCGACCAGGTGCATGCGGGCGTCGCGCGCTTGCGCGCCACGCGCGGGGTGGAGCCGAAGCTGGCCGTCGTGCTCGTGGGCGACGATCCCGCGTCGCAGGTCTACGTCCGCAACAAGAAGCGCTCGGCCGACAGCGTCGGCATCGTCACGCAGGACTTCCTCTATCCGCAGGGGCTGTCGCAGGCGGAGCTGCTGACGGTGCTCGACGGGATCAACGCGGATGCGGGTCTCCACGGCGTGCTGCTGCAGCTGCCGCTGCCGAAGGGCCTCGACGAGGACGCGGCCGTCGCGCGCATCGCGCCGGAGAAAGACGTGGACGGGCTGACGCCGACCAACCTCGGCCGGCTGCTCGCGGGCAAGCCGAGCACCGTGCCGTGCACGCCCGCCGGCTGTCTCGAGGTGCTGGATCACTACGGCGCGAAGCTCGAAGGCGCCGAGGCGGTGGTCGTCGGCCGCTCACGTCTCGTCGGCAAGCCCCTCGCGCAGCTCCTGCTCGCGCGCCACGCCACAGTGACCGTTTGCCATACCCGCACGAGGGACCTCGCCTTTCACACGCGCCGCGCGGACATCCTCTGCGTGGCGGCGGGGCGCCCGCGCATGGTCACCGGCGACATGGTGAAGCGCGGCGCGTGGGTGATCGACGTCGGTGTGAACCGCCTCGAGACCGGCAAGCTCGCCGGCGACGTGGATTTCGACTCGGCATCGGCGGTGGCGCACGCGGTCACGCCGGTCCCCGGCGGGATCGGCCCGATGACCATCGCGCTGCTGATGAGGAACACGCTCGCCGCGGCGGAGCGTCAACTCGGAGGGGGGCTTCGCCCCCCTCCCGACGGACGCCATGGGCCTCCGGCTCATGCTCGTCCTGCCTCCCCCCCCGAGGGGCGCGGGCAAAGCCCGCGCTCGAACGCCTCAGACTCGACGCCCTGATGCCGGGGGAACGCGCGGTCCTCACCGTTTCCGGGCTCACCGAGCGTCTCAAGGCGCTCGTCGAAGACAAGTTCCCCATCGTCTGGGTCGAGGGCGAGATCTCGAACTTCAAGATCTACAGCTCGGGCCACGGCTACTTCACCCTGAAGGACGCCAACGCCCAGATCCGCGCGGTGCTGTTCCGCAACCGCGCGCGGCGGATCCGTTTCGAGCCGGGCGACGGGCTGCACGTGCTCGCGATGGGGAGTGTCGAGGTCTATCCCCAGCGCGGCGAATACCAGCTCGTCGTCGAGCTCCTCGAGCCGCGCGGGCTCGGCGCGCTCCAGCTCGCGTTCGAGCAGCTCAAGGCGCGCCTTTCGGCCGAGGGCCTCTTCGACCCCGCGCGCAAGCGCGCGCTGCCGCGCTATCCGCGCACGATCGGCATCGTGACCTCGCCGTCCGGCGCGGCGATCCGCGACATGCTCCGGGTGATCGGCCGCCGGTTCGGCGAGCTCCACATCGTGCTCGCGCCGTGCCGCGTGCAGGGCGACGGCGCGGCGGACGAGATCGCGCAAGGCATCCGCGATCTCAACGCGCTCGGGGATGTGGACGTCATCCTCGTCGGCCGCGGCGGCGGCTCGCTCGAGGATCTGTGGGCCTTCAACGAGGAGGCCGTCGCGCGGGCGATCGTCGCCTCGAAGGCGCCGGTGATCTCGGCCGTCGGCCACGAGGTCGACGTGACGATCGCCGACTTCGTCGCAGACCTGCGCGCGCCGACGCCCTCGGCCGCCGCGGAGCTCGTCGTCCGCGAGAAGCAGGCGATCGTCGAAGCGGTGGCCGACCTCGATCACCGCCTGCACCGCGCGATCGGGCACCGCCTCGAGCACGAGCGCCGCCGCATGGCCGCGCTCGCCGACCGCCGCGTGCTCACGGATCCCGCGCGGCCGCTGCGCGACCTGCATCGGCGGGTCGACCACGCGCGCGCGCGGCTTGCGCGCGCGATCGAGGCGCTCGTCCGCCGCGCGGCGCATCGTGTGGAGCTGGCCACGGCGGGGCTGCGCTCCGCGAGCCCGCGCGCGCGGCTCGGCCATGATCGTCACCGGCACGAACGGCTGGAGGCGCGGCTGCGTCTCGAGCTCGCCCGCGTGGTCGGCGGCGGACGGCATCGACTCCACGTCGTGGCCGGCCGGCTGGATTCGCTGTCGCCGCTCGCGGTGCTCGGGCGCGGCTACAGCCTCACGCGCGCCGCCGACGGGACGATCGTCCGCAGCGCGCGACAGGTGCGCGAGGGCGACGACGTGAAGGTGCTCTTGCAGCAAGGCGAGCTCGACTGTCGCGTCAACGCGACGAGGGAGCCGAATGAGCGAGCTTAAGTTCGAGGAGTGCCTGGCGCGGCTGGAGCAGATCGTCGCCGCGCTGGAGTCCGGCAACCTGCCGCTCGAGGAGTCGCTGAAGGTCTTCGAGGAAGGCGTGGCGCTCGCGCGCCACTGCGGGCGCTACCTGGAAGACGCGGAACGCCGCATCGAGATGCTGGCCAAGGACGACGCCGGCGCGCTCACCACGCGCCCGTTCGCCGCGCCGGCCGACGAGGAACTCTGAACATGGGCGCGTTCGACCTCCCGAGCTATCTCAACGCGCGGCGCGTGGTGGTCGACGAGGCGCTCGACCGCCTGCTCCCGCCCGACACCGCGACGCCGCCGTCGCTCCATCGCGCCATGCGGTACAGCGTGCAGGCGGGCGGCAAGCGGCTGCGCCCGATCCTTGTTATTGCGGGCGCCGAAAGCGTTGGCGGGACCGCAGAGCAGGTGATGGAGACCGCGTGCGCGATGGAGATGATCCACACGTACTCGCTCATCCACGACGACCTGCCCGCGATGGACAACGACGACTACCGCCGCGGGATGCTGACCAACCACAAGGTCTTCGGCGAGGCCATCGCGATCCTCGCGGGCGACGCGCTCTTGACGCTCGCGTTCAAGCTCATCGCGCTCAACGGCGCGCGCGCGGGCGACGCCACACTCGTCTCTACGCTCGTCACCGAGGTCGCGGAAGCCGCGGGCACCGACGGCATGGTCGGCGGGCAGGTGGTCGACATCGAGTCCGAGGGCAAGGCCGTCAGCGCCGAGACGCTCGACTACATCCACACGCACAAGACGGCGGCGCTCATCCGCGCCTCGCTCTGCGCGGGTGCCGTGATCGCGGGGGGAACGCACCGTCAGCTCGACGCCATGAAGAAATGCGGCGAGGCGCTCGGGCTCGCGTTCCAGATCGTGGATGATATCCTCGACGTCGAAGGCAGCACGGAACAGCTCGGCAAGACCGCGGGCAAGGACGCGCAGCAGCAGAAGGCGACCTACCCCGCGTACCACGGCCTCGAGGTGTCGCGCGCGAAGGCGCGCGCGCTGATCGACGAGGCCAAGGCGGCGCTCGCACCGCTCGGGGAGCGGGCCGTGCCGATCCGCGCGCTGGCCGACTTCATCTTCGAGAGGAGGAGCTGAAGGGTGTCGGCCATTCGTGAGGTCTTCGCGCGCGAGGTGCTCGACTCGCGCGGCCATCCCACCGTCGAGGTCGAGGTCCAGCTCGAATCCGGCATGTGGGGCCGTGCCGCCGTGCCGTCGGGCGCGTCCACCGGCAAGCGCGAAGCGGTCGAGCTGCGCGACGGCGCCACCCAGCGCTACCGCGGCAAGGGCGTGCAGCAGGCCGTGCGCAACGTGGAGGAGACGATCGCGCCCGAGATCGAGGGTCTCGAGGCCACCGAGCAGGCCGCGATCGATCAGGCGCTCCTCGAGCTCGACGGCACGCCCAACAAGTCGGGACTCGGCGCCAACGCGATCCTCGCGGTGTCGCTCGCGGTCGCGCGCGCGGCCGCCGACGATTCCGGGCTGCCGCTCTACGCGTACCTCGGCGGCGTCGGCGCGCGGCTCATGCCCGTGCCGCTGCTCAACGTGATCAACGGCGGCGCACACGCCGACAACGGCCTCGACTTCCAGGAGTTCATGCTCGTGCCGGCGGGCGCCGACTCGTTCTCGAGCGCCCTGCGCATGGGCGCCGAGGTCTTCCACACGCTGAAGGACACGCTCAAGGAGAAGCACCTCTCGACGGGCTACGGCGACGAGGGCGGGTTCGCGCCGCTCATCGGCTCGAACAACGAGGCGCTGGATCTCCTGATGCAGTCGATCGAGCGCGCGGGCTATCGGCCGGGCGAGGACATGTTCCTGGCGCTCGACGTGGCGGCGAGCGAGTTCGCGGAGGACGGCGGCAAGTACCACCTGCGGCGCGCGAACGTGCGGCGCAGCAGCGACGAGCTCATCGCGATCTACGACGAATTGCTCGGCCGCTATCCGATCGTGTCGATCGAGGACGGCCTCGGCGAGGACGATCGCCCGGGCTGGGGGATCATGACGAAGCGGCTCGGCGCGCGCTGCCAGCTCGTGGGCGACGACCTCTTCGTGACGAACCCGGCGATCATCCAGCAGGGCATCCGCCAGGGCCTCGCCAACGCGGTGCTGGTCAAGCTGAACCAGGTCGGCACGCTCACGGAGACGCTCGAGGCGGTCGAGCTCGCGAAGCGCGCGGGCTACGGCACGCTCATCTCCCACCGCTCGGGCGAGACCGAGGACACGTTCGTCGCCGACCTCGCCGTCGCCGTGAACGCCGGCCAGATCAAGACGGGCTCGCTCGCGCGCAGCGAGCGCACCGCGAAGTACAACCAGCTCCTGCGCATCGAGGAGGAGCTGGGGCACGCCGCGTCCTGGCCGGGCCGCGCGCTCTACAGCCGCACCGCCCGGTGAACCGCCGCCTGGTCGCCGCCGCCCTCGCCGTGACGGTGGCCGGCGCGCTGGCCGTCTTCGCGGGCGGCGGCGTGCTCCGGGTGCGCGCGATGCAGGAGGAGCTCCGTCAGCTCGAGAGCGAGCTCGTCACGCTGCGCGCGCAGACGGAGAAGCTCACCGCGACGATCGACAAGCTCCGCCACGACCCCGCGTACATCGAGAAGCTCGCGCGCGAGGACCTGGGCTACGTGCGTAAAGACGACACGATCCTGAAGTTCCCGACGACCCGGCCGAAATGATCGAGTGGTACTGGGCGCTCCTCTTCTTCGTCAGCCTCGTCTGTAACGGCCGCGCCGCCTTCAAGCTCCTCGTCGACTGGAAGGGCATGCTCACGACGTGCCGCCTCGTCGAGGACACGTACGAGCGTCTCGACGCGCTGCCGGACGAGGCCGCGCTCGAGCGCGACGCGCGCGCGCCCGTCTTCGTGCACCTCGTGCCGGCGTTCCAGGAGCCGGGCATCGCGACCACCCTCAAGGCGCTGCTCGAGTCGCGGTACCCGCACGGCAGGCTGCACATCGTCGTCGCGGTGAAGGAAGACGAAGAGCGTGCGCCGCATCCGGCGATGGGGATCTCGACGGGCGAGCTCGTGCGGCGCTTCCGCGACGAGCTGCCGCCGCTCTACCAGAAGATGCTGTCGGTCGTGGCGCTGCCGGGACCGGGCCGGAAGGCGCAGCAGCTCAACTGGGCGCTGCGCCCCTACGTCCTCAAGTCGCTCGTCGGCGATTACGAGACGAGCCAGGTCTACGTCGCGTGCAGCGACGCGGACTCGATCCCGGACCGCAACATCTATCGCTGGCTCGCGAACGACGTGCTGACCACCGGGGGCAGCCTCGCGTACCAGGGCCTCACGCTGTCGCTCGCGAACTTCCGGCGGCTCGACGTGCGCGGGCGCACGTGCGCGATCCAGCAGTCGTCGATCTTCATCCGCGTGTCGATCGCGCGGCTGATCAACGAGGCCCGGCGCGTCGCGTGGTTCGCGCGGCTGTCGGCACGCGCGCCGCGTCTCGCGCGGCTGCTGCGGCCCGTGTTCGAGCTCGGCTTCCGCCGCTCGCAGATCTGTCTCGGGCACAACACGTTCGTGCGGCTCGACACGCTGCAGGCGATCGGGCTCTTCCCGACCTCCGGCGCCACCGAGGACTCGACGCTCGGCTACGCGCTGGGCGCGCGCGGCGTCGTCATGAAGGCGCTGCCGCTGCTCGAGCTGAACGACCTGCCGGAGACGACGGACGGCATGGTTCGCCAGAACGCGCGCTGGTACAAGGGCGTGCTCGACGACGTCGACTTCTTGTGGCGTGAGTGGCGCGCGCGGCCGACCGCGTACAACCTGGCGCAGCTCGTCCGCCACGTCGGCAACAAGGTGATCGAGTGGCCGATCGCCGCCGCCGTCTATCCCGTCGTCGGCTTCCTGGGCTGGCACCTCGCGTATCAATTCTCGGATCGCCCGCTCTGGTTCGTGCTCGGCATCGCGTTCCCGTCGATCTCGCTCGGGCTCACGATCTGGGTGGGCGGCATCGTGACGCAGGACCTCATCGAGAGCCTCGCGCCGTACTATCCGCGGCCGGTCGACGTCGCCCGCACCACGCTCAAGGCCAAGTTCTTCGGCATCTTCCGCTGCCAGACGTACTGGCTGCTGGCGACGCGGGGCGCATGGCGGGTCTTGTGGGCGCAGGCGCGCGAGGGTCGCTTCGAGCCCGCGAAGACCGACCGTGTGACCCGAGCCGTGCGTTAGGATGGGCCCATGAAAAAGGTCCCGCGCGTGTCGAAGGAGCGCGATCCGTTCCGGACGGAGCTGACGCCCGTCGCGTTCCTGCGCCGCAGCGCGTACGTCTACCCCGACAAGGTCGCGGTCGTGCACGGCGATCGCCGCTACACGTACCGCCAGTTCGAGGAGCGATCGAACCGCCTCGCCTCGCGCCTCCGCGCGCTCGGGCTGCGGCACCTGGACCGCGTGGCCGTCATCGCGCCCAACATCCCGGCGACGCTCGAAGCCCACTTCGGCGTGCCCGCCGCGGGGCTCGTGCTCGTGCCGATCAACACGCGGCTCAACAGCGACGAGATCGCCTACATCCTGAAGCACTCCGGCGCGAAGGTGTTCTTCGTCGACCAGGAGCTCGAAGGGCTCGTGAAGCCGATCGACCTCACGGGCGTGACGGTGATCCGGATCGACGACACCGGCGCGCCCGGCGATCCGTACGAGGACTTCATCGCGGAGGGCTCGCCCGAGCCGTGCGAGCCGTGGATCGAGGACGAGTGGGAGACGATCTCGATCAACTACACCTCGGGCACCACCGGCCGCCCGAAGGGCGTGATGATCCATCATCGCGGCGCGTACCTCAACGCGATCGGCGAGACGATCGAGACGAGCCTGACCGCGGACGCGAAGTACATGTGGACGCTGCCGATGTTCCACTGCAACGGCTGGTGCTTCACGTGGGGCGTGACCGCACTCGGCGCGACGCACGTGTGCCTGCGCAAGGTCGACTCGAGCCGGATCTGGGACCTGATCGACACGGAAGGCGTCACGCACTACTGCGGCGCGCCCACCGTCCAGATCGGCATCGTCAACGATCCCAAGGCGCACACGCTCGCGCGGACGGTGACGTGCGCGGTCGCCGGCGCGCCGCCGTCGCCGACGCTGCTCGCGCGGCTGAAGGAGCTCGGCTTTCGTCCGGTGCACGTCTACGGCCTGACCGAGACGTACGGTCCGCACACCGTGTGCTCGTGGGACCCCGGGTGGGACGGGCTGCCCGCGGACGAGATGGCGAGGAAGGCCGCGCGCCAGGGCCAGGGGTACGTCATCGCCGACCTCGTGCGCGTCGTGGACGACCAGATGAACGACGTCCCGATGGACGCCGAGACGCTCGGCGAAGTCGTCATGCGTGGCAACAACGTGATGAAGGGCTACTTCGAGCAGCCCGACGCCACGGCCGAAGCGTTCCGCGGCGGCTGGTTCCACTCCGGCGACCTCGCCGTGTGGCATCCGGACGGATACGTCGAGCTGCGCGATCGCAAGAAGGACATCATCATCTCGGGCGGCGAGAACATCTCGACCATCGAGGTGGAGCAGGCGGTGGCGAAGCACCCCGCGGTCATGGAGTGCGCGGTGATCGCGGTCCCCGACGAGAAGTGGGGCGAGCGGCCCAAGGCATTCGTGACCCTCAAGCCGGGCAAGAACGCGACGGAAGCCGAGATCATCGAGCACTGCCGCGGTCTCATCGCGCACTTCAAGTGCCCGGCGGCCATCGAGTTCGGCGACCTGCCGAAGACGTCGACCGGGAAGGTCCAGAAGTTCGTGCTCCGCAACAAGGAGTGGGCGGGGAAGGAGAAGCGGATCAATTGAGCGACGTCGGCCGGCCGGTCAAGGACGCGAGCGCGCTGTACGAGGTGGAGCGGCGTGCCCGGCACGCCGAGCGGCCGGGGTTCCGCATCAGCGAGCTGCAGATCTCGCCGACCCAGCAGGTCCCGTGGCACTACCACACGAACGTGCAGGACACGTTCTACGTCCTCGAGGGCGAGATCCGGCTCTTCCTCCGCGATCCGAAGGAAGAAGTTCGGCTCACGCCCGGTGAGAGCTATCCCGTCCGCGCCGGCCGTCCGCACCTCGTGACGAATGCGGGCACGACGTCCGCGACCTTCCTGGTGTTGCAGGGCATCGGCGAGTACGACTACGTCCCGCTGACGAACCGCTAATGAGTCTCGGGGAATTGGTTGACGGCCTCGCCCCCCAACGCCCCGACTGGCTCGCCTGTACGCCACGGCTCGTTCCGCGGCGCGACGAGCGCGACCCCCCATCCCCCAAGGGGGTGGCGCGAGGCGAGTGCAACCCGCGAGCCGCGCTCGTCGCACCGCAGAACGAGGGTGGCGACGACGGCTCGCCAGCAGGGGCGTTGGGGGGCGAGGCCGTCAACCAATTCCCCGAGACTCATTAGAGCCTCCCTGCAGCACGTTTCACAACGCCACTCGCTGGCATCCCGGCTGCAACCTGACCAGAGCGGGAGGGCGTTGCCCATGAACAAACAGCTGACGACCGCAGGAATTGCGCTCGCGCTCGGCCTCGTGTGGACGGCCGGGCCGGCGCTCGCCCAGACGACGGGCGAGAAGATCGAGAACAAGGCCGAGAAGGCCGGCGACAAGGCCGAGTCCACGATGGACGAGGTCAAGGACAAGGCGCGCGAGCTGAAAGACAAGGCCAAGGCCAAGCTCGACAAGGCCGGCGACAAGAACGACGTCTCCGCGATGCAGCAGGCGCTGAAGGACGAGGGCCACGACCCGGGTCCGATCGACGGCGTCTTCGGCCCGCGCACCCGCGCGGCGCTGCGTGAGTACCAGAAGAAGGAAGGCCTGACGGCGACGGGCCGCTGGGACGATGCGACGCGCGCGAAGCTCGGCGTGACGACGACGGGCGGCTCGGCCAGCCCGCAGACCGGCACCGGCGGCAGCGCGCCGCTGACGGGCGACACGAAGGGCGGCTCCTCGACGCCGACGAACATGCCGGCGTCGCCCGAGCCCGACAAGCAGCCGGCGCCGAAGCGCCAGCAGCCGTAACGCTCACGACGCGCGTCGCGAACACGAGGGGCCGGGAGCGATCCCGGCCCTTTTTTCGTCGCCGCGCCTTGACGCGCTCCTATCGCTGGGGTAGTCTCCGTTGGTCAGTCACCGCGGGGTGGAGCAGCCCGGTAGCTCGTTGGGCTCATAACCCAAAGGTCGCTGGTTCAAATCCAGCCCCCGCAACCATCGATGACGAGGGGTTAGCGGACGCAGCGCCGCTAACCCCTTTCGTTTACCCAGACTTCACCCAGGAATCGGTTTGGGGCTCCGGCGACAGAACGAGTTGACGCTCGCTTGAGATGCCACTGCTTTACCGCGAATCTCCTGCTCGGCCTATTGTGGAGTCGCGCGATGAAGACCGGCACGTTCCGCTACGATTCGTTCGGTGGTGAGATCGGCGCTCTAATGACTCTCGCTGAATATACTAACGTTCACCGTTCGAAGCCCAGGCCGGCGTGCCGCAGAAAGCTGAACGGCAGGGTCGGGGTGTGACGCAGGCGGCGACAGCCGGCGCGGAGCGGCGCGTGCAACGCGTGAAGATCGGGGGCGCACACGTTGGCGAGTTCCCGGCCTTTGAGATTGCCCCACACTTGTTCGACGGGATTCAGTTCCGGCGCGTAGCCGGGCAGCCGTTCGACGGTCAGCCATTCGCGCTGGCGCGCCAGGTAGGCACGCATCAGGGCGCTCTTGTGTCCGGCCAAGCCGTCCCAGATGAGGATGACGCGCTGACGACGGAAGTGTCGCTTGAGCTGCCGCAGAAAGACGATCCGCCCGACGTCTTTGTACGTCCCCGGTCGGGTCTGAAAGAAAAAGCGCGTCCGGCGTCCGTCCCACCGGAAGGCCAAGGCGCCCGCGATCGAGAGGCGCTTCCAGTGGCCCCCGACGTGGGTCAAGACCGGGGTTTCGCCGCGCGGGGCCCAAGTGCGCCGGACGACCGGCTGCTGCGAGAGCCCGCTTTCGTCCTCGAAGACGAGCCACGCGCGGCGCCGGCGGGCGTTTTTTTTAGCTGCGCCCAGCGTCGCCTTTTCCAGGCCTCGATCGCCGCCTCGTCGCGTTCCCGCGCCCGCCGGGCCGGGCGTTGGAGCGACCACCCGAGCCGACGCAGAATCCGCCAGACGTGGCCCGGATGGTGGCGCACCTGGGTGAGGCGCTCGATCACCGCCGCGATCCGGGGCAGCGTCCACACATCGGTGCGGAACCCGTGGGCCGTCGGCCCTACGCGCAAGGCGCGCTCCACCACGACCAAGGCCGCCGTCTCCAACCGCGGTTTTCGCCCGGCGCGCCCCGCGCCCTTGAGCCCCGGCCGCCCCCGCGCCTTCCACGCGTGGTACCAGTTGTGCGCACTGACCCGTGTCACGCCCAACGCCTTCGCGACCGCCGCCTGGGTTTCGCCCAACGCGAATCGACGCGCGGCTTCCAGGCGACGCACTTCCATCGCAGCAAAATCCCGAGGGGTGGTTGGCATGAATCAGCATGCGATCGTACCGGTGAAATTCGTTCACTTATTCAGCGAGACTCATTAGAACGGGCCTGATCAGATACGGAGCCATCTCAGGCGCATAAGCGTGAACTCGGCATTCAGCGCGCCGCCGCAATCCGCGCCAATATGGCGGCGAGTAGGCGCTGGCGAGTTGTCTCTTCCGCACC
>Ga0194128_10003899_pt1 | contig 22316 bp, 20 predicted proteins | sample TA2KigCa65mmetaG_FD_148650 | JGI IMG/M metagenome (GOLD analysis project Ga0194128, IMG submission 148650) | Freshwater microbial communities from Lake Tanganyika, Tanzania - TA2015037 Kigoma Deep Cast 65m | ecosystem: Environmental > Aquatic > Freshwater > Lake | place: Tanzania: Lake... | reverse complement strand
AGCATAGGCTTTGGGGTGTGCTAGCAAGCTTGCGCAGCACATTTGAATGACTTGGCGCACTCGATCTTGTTGCCTATCTTGATGTTCTACCATCCCGCAGTGGCATTCTAGTAAATAGGCGCGACTCTGTCTGCCGAGTCAAGGTCCACCAACCCTCGGAGCGACTCCCAACTCCGCGCTGTTGCGCCCGTATAGTCCAGACTGTGTTTCGGGATCATCTTTACAGGGTCCGCCACGACCCCGGAGACAAACTCATGAAACTCTGCCGCAGTGCGCAGCCTAGGCACACAACTCAGGTTTACATAGAACCGATCCATCTCGTCGTACTTCCAACCCATTTGAAAGAACGCGGACGGGGTCCCCAGAACGAGGCTTTCAACAGAAACCGTGGACGCCAAGGAGAGAGAAAACAGCGAACAGGCCAGTAAGGATGGAGTGTCTACCTGTCCAGGGCCATCCGGGCGAACGTTCGCGAGCCCTCGGCAGATCTCTTCCAACCGGGTGATCTGGGCTCTTGAACTGCGGGGATGAGGCCGGACGATCAGAATCCATTCACACAGGCAAGAATTCTGCAGCAACGCGTGCAACTGTGAGAGTGCCCCTGACACCATGGCCTCCCATGCGCCGGGCGTTGTCTCGTCGCAGGGGCAGAAGAGAGAAACGATCGGCCGGCCCCCTTCGAGCCCATAGCGTCGCCTGACCGCTGATCGCTGCGCCTTCAACTCGTCACGCAAAGACAAATACTCCAGATGAGTACTTCCCGTCACGTGCACCAGATCCGAGGGAAACCCCAGTCCTCTCAATTCATCGACGCACCCGTAGCTTGTGACCAGAAACTGATCGGGGGAATCTGCGGAGGCAGCTTCCGGTATCCTCGAGCCCGTGCCGATGTCAATAATCATCGCCGTCCGGATCCCCAACCGCTTCGCTTTCGTCACCCATCGCCACTCAGCTCGGTTTACGCTGCAACCGCAGACCAGCAACTTGACGACGCCATCGCGGAACGCAGTTTCCACATTGTCCGGATCACAAGGAAGCTCGGCTTGCGCCAAGTTGAGGAATCGCGCTGCATAGCCGAGGCGCAGCGCGTGCCGATACAGAGGGAAGAGGTGATTCTTCGCTCCGGGGTCGTGTGCGACGAACAGGATCATGCCAGACGGCCTGTCGGTGCTAAACTAGTAGGACATGCCCTTAAAGAGGAGCTTCTCGTCAATCACGCAGTTGGCAAGGATATCAATGATTCTCTCGCTCGCATGGCCGTCTCCATACGGATTCTCCATGTCGTGCAGGGATTGCCTGAATTCAGGACTAAGGGCGGTCCTGACCGCTTCAATGATTGCCTGCTTGTCATGGGAAACGTTGATGACATTGGTACCATGCAGCCGCCCCTGCTGCCGCCTGCCGATGTTGACGCAGGGCAATTCGAATGACGGCGCCTCCAGAATGCCGCTGGAAGAATTCCCGACGATGACACTGGCGACGCGCAGGAGGCTGGCATAAAACCGTCTGGAGACATTCCGCTCGACCCGTAGCCACGGCCCTCTGAACGAGTCAATCTGCTGTCGAATGACCGCGCTACCGGCATCATTGTTCGGATAGATGATGATGGTTTGAAAGCGCAATTCAGCCAGCGCACTGAGGGTGGTCGTAATCTGCTGACCTATGAACCTGACCTGTTCCGTGACCGGATGCTGGATCATGAGAACGATCGGCTCATTCAGATCGAAATTCAACAGTGCCGCCACGTCTTTGGTAGCATCATAATCAGGGCCTAACAACTCATCCAGTTGAGGAGCTCCCACCGTGAATATGCGAAACTCTTCTTCACCGCTCCGGAGCAGGCGGTCCGCCGCGTCTTTATTGGCCGCAAAATGAATATGTGCATATCGGGCGATGGCATGACGCGTGATGCCGTCAATGTTCCCGGACGCCTCGCCCGCCTGGATATGCGCCACAGGGATGTTACAATGAGCTCCGGCAATCGCCGCCATCAACTGCTCGCCTCGATCCCCGGCCAGCAAGATGATATCGGGTTGGAGCAACTCAAGCGTATCCGAAAAGGAGGACAGGAAAATGCCAAGCGATTTGCTCATGCTGCCGTTGGTGTAGCCGTCAAGAGCCATAAAGATCTTTTGGTCAACCCTGAACCCGTCCCGCATGATTTCCCGCAGGCTGGCGCCGAACTCGGGCAGCAAGTGCATGTTCGTGACCACGAGGGAGCATGTCAGCCGTTCATGCGTTTCGATCTTGCGCAAAACGGGCCTGAGATAACCCCATTCTCCACGAGATCCTGTAATAGCTAAAACTTTGCGGGTCACGATGTTAAGCATTCATCCTTGTGGCGACAGGCAACCATCTCTCTAAAAGAATAGAGAATACCATACGGCCGCAACGACGTGATATTACCACAATGGGTACATATCATCATTCTTGTGTGCGGTTACCTTTTTCTTTCTCTGCAGAATGAGGATCACTAACACAACAACTACAGCGACCGAACCTAGAACACCATAGAAGAACCACCCATCAGTCACAGAGTACCTCCTTAGTCAACGCGTCGGCAACAACGCAATTGCCTGCGTCACCGAGGTGTACGCGATCCACGAAAAGCCACCGACCTCCAAGGTCTTGGGCTGCGAAGTGCTTGTTCATGTCGAAGAAGTCAATCCCAAGTTCATAGCATGCCGCGCGAATATGCCCCACATACCAAGCATACCGTTCACTACTTGAGACATGTTTTTGGATCGTTTGCCAGATATTGGCCGGCTCCATGGAGAGGTAGTTGAACAGTGCCTCTTCTTCGTGCGAAAGCTTTCGGTCAAGCCAATCAGAAAGTGGTTGGAGCACATAGGTGAGCTTGAAGTTCCAGGACACAGACAATTGTTTCCACAAACTCAAGTTATGATGGAGCAAATGAACGACGTCATCCACGCTTCTTGTGGATGGCACAATCGAGACCCCATCACTCTTTGGAGTAAATCCGGCGGGATTAACCTGCTTTCCCCGGCCCATGAGAATGTTCAGCAACTCTTTGCGCGTGATCCGCTCATAGTCGATGGAATCGCCATAAAATCGCTTGAGCACAAGTTCTAGTCCTTTTCGCTTCCACGACTTTGCGGCGCTCTGATTCATGGCCTGGTTGAACCGATTCCAACTAAAGAATGCACCAAGCTCTCGATGAGGACAATCAGCGAGAAAGAATAATATCAAGTCGTTGACCCCACTGAAGATGATAACTTTCTCGATTCCGCGATGTCTGGAGTACAGCAATACCAACAGCAATTCCTGCGTCGAGCTGAAAGCTCGTCCGCCGTAATTGACCCATGTGTCATGGGTTCGTTGGTTCAAAAGCGATGGGATCGTGAACCGATCACTCGACGCTCCTACGCCAAATGCGGAAGAGCCTCCTACAAACAGACAAAGGGAAGCATTACTCAGACCTTCACGGCCATTGACCACGCCCTCTCTACCATGGGTCAGACGGAACCCGCGTGAATCGGTATTGACGACCCCCGACGCGTAGTTAGGTGAGTGAAAAAACATTAAATAGGGGAGCCAAATAGTCCCTAACCGGTCATATTCGAGCATCTGAGGTGTTAAATCATACCGGGCATTCACTACAACACTCTCCTTCTTCTTCTCTCCGTCAAACTGCCCTTTCTAGGAATCTATCACAATGCTCTAAGGTCGGAGTCAAAAACCCATAGCCTTGGCGAGTTCGCGACGCTGAGCGTGCACTTCACTTCGAATCAGTTGAAAGAGCGGTCGTGCGCTACCTTACTCCAACTGTTCCCACCGGATTAAACTATTGGCGGGGATATTGATTCGCGCCGTTTTACCAATGACTTCATGAAGCTGCTTGGAAGGAATCCCGGTCCCAGGTCTCTTGGTCCATACCATCTCATCCGTGATCTTTTGCCCTGCCTTGATAGCAACCAGGGACACGACGCTCCGGAAGGCCCACTCGCGTATGGGACGTTCTCGCCCGTGGATGCGCTTCTCGGATCCGAGCGCTTTCTCAATCTTGCGGATGCCGCTGACCAGATCATGCAGCTCGGCCATGTCGATGGAGACAGCCTGATCCGGGCCGGGCTGGAGTTTATCAATAGTCACATGCTTTTCAATGATCGAAGCACCTAGCGCCACCGCGGCAAAACTCGTGTATAGGTCCGGCGTGTGATCGGAATGGCCTATGACTGCGCCAGGATACCGTTGCTGCAATGTTCGGATGACTCTCAAATTGATGTCTTCATAGACCGGAGGGTACTCGGACACGCAGTTCAGCAGAGCCAAGTCTGTACTTTCACGCTTCAGCGCCTGCACCGTCTCATCGATCTCCTCAAGAGTGGACATGCCGGTGGACAGCAGCATCGGTTTGCCGAACCGAGCGATCCTCTGTAACGACGGGATATCGGTCATTTCTCCCGAACCGATTTTAAACGCCTCCACCTTGAGGTCATTGAGCTCGATCGCAGCCTGGTAACTGAACGGCGTACACAGGTATATGATACCGCACTCCTCACAGTATTTCTTCAGCGCGGCGTGGTCGCTGAGACGCAGCGCATGCTTTTTCAAGAACTCATACAACGGCTGGTTAAAATTGTCGGACATCGGCACGTCTGGCAGCATTTCTTCGTCCGGCAGATGGTGCTGAAACTTGATCGCATCCGCTCCGGCCAGCCTGGCCAGACGCACCATCTCTTTAGCGACTGACAGGTCACCCAGATGATTATCGCAGGCTTCCGCAACGATAAAGACCGGATGCCCGGACCCGATGCAACGATTCCCGATCCGGATCATGGCGGGATCACTCTGTTGACGACCTGGAAGCTGCATCAGCCGTCTTGGTGTCGCTTATGGCGAGGGTGTACTTTGGTGATCAGGAACTGATCTAAAATCAGGCCGTCGAGGTCGCTGACCCGAAAGACCCTCGCAGCCTCGGCGGCGGATTGCACGATGGGCTCGCCGTGCAAATTGAACGAGGTGTTCAGGACCCCGCCGACTCCGGTTTCCCGCTCGAACGCCTGGACGAGGGCGTAGTAGGATGGATTGTGTTGTTCCTGCAGAATTTGGGGCCTGCAGGTAAAATCGCCTTGATGAATTGCCGCGGGCAATTCCTCGTGAGTCAAGCGGGTCGTATGAAACGCTTGCGTCATGTAAGGTGCCGTCATTCTTTTGCGACCGATCAGGTAATCGTCCGCCCGGTGGGACAGAATGGTCGGGGCAAACGGCATCCAAAAATCCCGGCTCTTCACCTTTTCATTGATTTTCCTGGTCACGGTGATTCGTCGCGGGTCTGCCAGGATGGACCGATTCCCCAAGGCCCTGGCGCCGAATTCACTCCGCCCCACGCAACGACCCAGGATCATACCTTCAGCCAGTAATCCCGCAAGCCGGACCGAGCTCGGATTTTCGATTACGGCATAGCCGGGGTCTTGACTGAACCGGCTGATTTCCTCAGCGGCCTCCTGAGTTGACAGGGACGGCCCTAAATACGCGTTCTTGAGCGGCCGTAGGATCTCATAGGGGTCTTTCCCCTGGACGGACAAGAGATCGTGCATATACACATAGGCCGCCCCGATGGCCAGGGATTCATCCGAGGGGGACGGGCATACGAACAACTCGTCAACTTCCGGGAGCATCGCGATGTGCATCATCGCCTTCACGTTCATCGCCACGCCGCCCCCGAAGACTAAGTGCCGTGCACCTGTTTCCTTTAAGGCATTTACCGCCCATTGCCGCAGGATGTCCTCAGTGTAGGTCTGAAGAGCCCCGGCAATCGCATCGAATCGGAAGCCTTCCAGCCTATCCTTGAAATAGAAATAGAGGTCTGACGGTTTTTCCTTGAACCCAAATTTCAGGTCGTCCACAAACTGCGTCTCACGGAACACCTTGAGTGGCTCCTGGATATAATCGGGCTTCGCATAGCCAGCTAGTCCCATCACCTTATATTCATGCTCATCAGGTTTCATCCCCAGCAACAATGTGATGGAGCGGTATAACCGGGCAGCAAGGAAGTCGATGGAGACACTCAGGCAGGTAATCCGGCCCCCTTCGGCTATACTCACGGTGGCATTACACTCGCCACCCCAGGCGTCAGCGGTCAGAATCACGACCTTGCGCTTCTCAATCGAGCTCCCGTAATAAGCGTAGTACCCATGTGCCCGGTGATGGTTGACAAAAGATACATTGCTTGGGGAAACTCCCAGGTGTTTGCACACGGCCTGGCGCCGAAACTCCTGGCCTAGGGCGTCCTCAATATCCGCTCCCCCCTCACGCAAGCGGCTGGTCATTAGATTCCAGTCTCCTCCAAACTGCTCCGTGTCCACTTTGTCTTGGAACACATCCAGGTAGGAAAGACCCCGTCCGTAACGCAGCCTCGGATACCAGAAATCCTTCTGCTCACGGAGACGGTCATGAACGCTGAAACCGGAGTACTTGTGAACCAGGACGGACTTCGCATCGAACCGGAAGTCCGCGAAGACGACCGCATCAAGATCGGAGACACCGACACCGCTGGCTGTCAGCACCGCTTCGATTGCATGGTGTGGATAGCGCTCATCATTCTTGATGCGGGAGAAGCGCTCCTCGCTGACGCACGCAAGGATTTCTCCGTCCACCATAAGAGCCGCGGTAGACGGTGTGCCCCACATGATTGACAGAAGTTTCATTCTGTGAACCGGCGCATCAGGCCATACCTGCCCGAGCAGAGTGGATCATCAAGCGCCGCTGCCGGGACGGTAGCCGACAGCCCACCATTGACCTACTCCGTCATACCTCTTAACGGCCTCTTGATCTTCGAACCATAGGTCTGCACGTTTCGCCAGAAGTTCACGCTGTCCGGGGGCTGTCCAATCAGGCACTGGCTCCGATGGAGGATCTACACTGATAGCTTCAATGGGCGGCCAGCTACGATAGAATCTCAGGCCTGCTTCATGAAACCAGCGTAAAACCTCGACAATTGGGATCGCATGGTCAATAGGTACCAGCAAGTTGTCACTCACAATCTGTTCTACGGTACGGCGACCGTGCTGTGTCGCGCGCTCAAGATATTCGGGGAACCATAATCGGGCTAGCCGCACGGCTTCCTGCAGATTCTTTGTCGCATCTTGAATACGCTTTCTCATGCCTTGACGAATCTCATGGCCCGGAGATGAATTCACCGAGATGACCGTGAACCCGTTTGGAGCCACACCCGAAACCAATCTCCGAAAAACATCCTCGGGATCGCTCATATGATGGAGTACTCCTTGGCAAATCACAAAATCGTAATAACCAGCCCGAGGGGTCCATTGAGACAATTCGGAGACATGAACTTCTCGAGTTGAGACTCCACTCCATGGCTGGCAAAAGCAGGACGCACCCGCTGAGCCGCTATCGAATTCCCGTCCACCGCATCGACACTCCCCCCCCCACCCACACTCCGTACATCGCTGTGAACTCACCTGTTCCACATCCTACGTCCAAAACTCTGACTCCTCGAAACAGTCGCAGAGGCAGATGAAGCCGTTCTTGGTACAAGATCTTCTGCCTATCGAAAAGAAGCGGCCAGTCCGCATCTTCACGCAGAGACGGGTTGACGATTCGGTAGTGTGAAAGAACCTTCTGGTTAGTCGGCATTAGAGCCCCTTCGGCAAAGTCCTCACAAGACTTGTTTTGCGATTGCCCTTACAGACTTAATAACATGCTCGATGTCGGCCCCGGACATTCGTGCCTTCACGGGAAGGGCGATGGCGCGGCGCAACAACCAATCGCATACGCAACGGCTTGTTGGCCCGTGGCAGGCACACATGTTGGGAGAGGCCGAATGAGTCTGGGACGCTTGTCGGGCAGAGGCAAAATGGCTCGACATATGCCGCCACGTACCCGCGAAGTGCCAGTCCAACGCGTCCGGCAAATTCTTGGTGTCCAGAGTCCGCCCTCCCAATTCTTCCGCGAACCGCTGGGCTTGCTTCTCCGACGGAAGAAAGAAAATCAACGTATCCCCGGCATCGCCCTCGGGATCATGCAGGTGCCGGAATTCCAAGCCGCACTCGCGGATGCCGGCTTTGATGGCTTCCTTATTGCGGCGCTGCAGCTCGATGATGCGCCCGAGTTTCTTCAGTTGCGCCAGGCCGACCGCGGCCTGCATTTCGGTCATGCGAAAATTGAAGCCAGGCCTGCTGCGGGTATCTTTACCACGCGGCACAAGCGGATTGTACTCATGACCGTGATCGTGGTACGCCCTGGCCTTCTCGTACAGGGCGATGTCGTTCGTCACGATGGCTCCGCCTTCGCCGGTGGTGATATTCTTAGCGAAGTCGAAACTATATGCCCCCGCATCTCCCAAGGTACCGAGGTGCCGTCCATGATACGTGCCACCGAACGCCTGCGCCGCGTCTTCGAGCACATAAATGCTGCGTTCCCGCGCGATGCGCACGATGCTGTCCACATCGGCAGCGGCTCCGGCCATGTGCACCGGGATCACGGCCTTCGTGCGCGGCGTAATACACGCTTGCAGATGATCGGGGTTCATGTTTAGGCCGCGGTCCACTTCCACAATCACCGGCGTCGCGCCGGTTTCCAGAATCGCCTCAACCGACGCGACAAAGGTGAAGGACTGGGTAATCACCTCATCCCCAGAACCCACGCCGAGGGCGCGCAAGGCCACCAACAAAGCCGCGCTGCCAGAGGACACGGCGAGCGCGTGTCTGGCACCGACGGCCTCCGCCAACGCCCGCTCGAACTCGCGCACTTTAAAGACGCCGTTCCGCCGCTTTTCGAAGCCGTGGGCGAGCATGACGCCATTGCTGGAATCAAACCACTCCAGGATGGCGTCCCGTTCCTCAGGCCCGATTAATTCATATCCCGGCATTGGTCATCACCGCTGTGGAGCGAGCATATCCCTCATCTACTAAGACAGCACAGCCTCCAAGATTCCCACGACGTCTCCCCTGCCAAACGGCGCGGGATTCAACTCCAAATTGCCCTTCCGCTGCGTCATGGTTAGCTCGGTCAACTGATCAATCGCCGTTCGGTCTACGTTCCACGGTTTGAAGCTAGACGGCGCCCCCAGTTGTCCATAGAGCTCGCGCAGGGCGTCCCGAAATGCTTCCGCCTTGGCGCGTTCGGTCCTGGGAGAGTCCGACCGCCGGCCGTCCAATCGTTGGTAGAGGCGTGCGTACCCGTCCAGATAGCCTTTGGAAAGATTCGCCGCCACAACATGGGGCAACAAGAGGCCGCCCGCATAGCCATGGGGCACATTGAAATGAACACCCAAGGGGTAGGAAATGCCGCTGGCAGGTCCCCCTGCGGCATGGCACATGGCGATGCCGGCATAGAAACTGGCGAGTAGAAGTTGCTCTCGCGCCTTGAGATCCGCCGGCTGCACCACACCAATCGGCAGAGCTGCAAACAGCAGGCGCACCGCCTCCGTGCCGAGGAAGACGCTCAACGCATGCGCCGTGCGAGCTGTCACGGCTTCTATGGCGTGAACCATGGCGTCCAGCCCTGATCCAAGCGTGACCGATGGGGGGCAGGTTGTGAGAAGCACCGGATCCAGAACCGCAAACAGGCACCCGACATATCGCCCGTTGATGCCTAATTTGGTTTTGGTGGCGCGATCGATAAAGGAGGCCGTCTCGCTGACCTCCGACCCACAGCCGGCAACGGTCGGAATGAGGACGACAGGCACGCCGGGGGCCGGCACGAGGTTCATACCTCGGTACGTGATACCACGACCGGCGTTCCGCATGAGAACACCGACCCCCTTCGCCAAATCCATGGTGCTCCCCCCGCCGATACCGATCACGAGATCAAGCTCAAGGGGCCGAAAGTCCTCCGCGACTGAATCAAGGTAATCATAGTCCGGCTCCTGTCCGGCACGCGACAAGAAGAGTTTCGATGGATGGAGCCCCTTATGTTGCCATGCCTCCAAGAGCGACTGGATGGGTTCCTGACGATACACTGTCTCATCAATGATGAGGCCGGGGCATTTGAAGCCCATCTTGAAAATTTTATCAGGCACAAGGGAAACGGAATTTCCTCCAAAGAGAACATTGGCCTTGAGCGCGAAATTAGCTGGATCCGGCGACGGCTGCATGAATCTGCTAACCTGTATTTGCCCGATCATTCAAGCATCCGGTCAAGGCATCCGGCTTGCCTCTTGGATAGATGCTTACCCTGAAACCCTCAGTGCCACAGCGGGCCGACACGAGATCTTCTGCTGGATCAGGCATGCTTTGATCTCCGGCAACGTCATGTCTTGAATTTTCGAAACCCTCCTGGGCTTCCGCAAATAGTCTGTGTTGCCTTCACTGAAGCAGTCGTCACCGCTTCCATATCTCCTGACCACGTTATAGTGAAGCATCGAGGCCAGGCATACGGCATCGGCGCTGCCGGCCGAGATGACCTCAGCGACGTGGGCAACTGTTCCCGCCCCCCCGCAGGCCACGACCGGAATCGGGACCGTCTCTGCTATCCTGCGCGTGAGCTCGATATCAAAACCCTCCCCCGTGCCTTCCCGATCGATGGAGGTTACCAGGATCTCGCCCGCGCCCAATTCTGCAGCTCGCACGGCCCACTCGACAGCATCCACGCCGGTCGGCTGTCTTCCGTTGTCGGTGTAGGCTTCATAGGTGCCGTCGCGCTTCCGGATCGCCTCGATCGAGATCGAGACCGCGGAGGATCCGAACCGGCGCGCTGCTTCCCTGACCAGCTCAGGCCGGTTGATCGCCGCCGTGTTCAGGGCCACCCTGTCGGCGCCGGCGACCAGCGCGGCGCGGATATCGTCGAGAGACCTCAGGCCTCCGCCCACCGTGAGAGGGATAAAGATCTCGCCTGCGGTCTTGCTGACCATGTCCAACAGACTGTTCCGCTGGTACAGGCTTGCGACGACGTCCATGTAGAACAGCTCGTCAGCGCCTTCCTCATAATAGAGGCGCGCGAACCGCTCCGGCCGGCCCACCACGCGCAGACCTTCCAGGTGGACCCCCTTCACGAGATTGGGGCCTTTGATGTCGAGCCTCGGAATAATGCGAATCGGAATGGCGCGAGGCATGTTTCTGAGGAAGTCACTCTATCGGCCTAACCGGAGCGGCATCATACTTTTTTCAGATTGAGTCTGTGGCTCAATGGCTATGTCCCTCATGATATGCCGCAAGGTCCGGTAATCCCTAGACACAGATGTGGGCTTGAAGTGACAGATCACAAGCTCCCAGATATGGGACATAAAAGCTCTTTGGGGGCTTCGGCGGAGCACCGTCATGAGCGTCCATATCCAGATAAAAAGCCACCGAACCGGAAACATTGCCTGAAGCAGACGGTGATCCTGCCCCAGATCGTGAAGATTAAAATATCCCCCTCGCTCGTAGGACAGGGCTGCCGTGCTGCAGGCATGCGCAGGAGGGATCCCCCGCTTGCCGTTGACTCGATACCAATGCACGGTGGTTTCATACAGGATTCTGGGCCGCCAGGTCTGTACCGTCAGGTACGGATACTCGGAGAAATTCAGGAATTTCGTATCGTCGCCTGCCTCGATATCCGAAATGGAAAGCAGATAGACGTCCTCATCTTCCAATTTAGAGCCGATGAGCCCTTTGACCCTCGCGTATTCGTAAACAGGTGTTCCTGGCAATGCCTGAATGTAGTTAATGCTAAGACGCTTAGGAGGAGGTTCAGGCAAAAATTCAGTGATCTGCTTAAGCATCTCGATAGTCTCACCAATTGTGCCGTGCGTTTCGCCCGGCATGCCGAGGACGAGTTGATAGTTTGTGAAAAGATTCGCCTCATGCGTCCATCGTGCCGCGTTCAGGTTATGTTCCAGCTCAAGCTTCTTTTCCATGACCTGGAGAATGTCAGGGCTGCCACTCTCAAATCCGTAATAGAGAGCAACACAGCCAGCGTTGTACATGGCTCTCAACAAGTCGAGGTCCAACGTGCACGCCCGGACACCGGCAACCTGCCAGAGGATATCAAGAGGCTTGATCAAATTAATCAGTTTCAACGTGGCTTTTCGATCAGACCCGAAATTCTCGTCCCCGAACTGTATGAAGCCCACGTTGTATCGTTTCATCAAATACCGGATCCGTCCGATTACCTTCTCCGGCGGAATCTGCCGAAAACCCTTGTCCCACCGATGGCAGAAGGTACAGCGAGCGACGCAGCCTTTGGTGAACACCACGGTGCTGGCCTTCTTCCCGGCCCGATGCGGCTGGCGACTCCTAGGGTCCTGCGAGAAATCACCGCGAAGGAACGGCTCCGTGACAAAGTTGTGAATATTAGAGTATTGCTCGAGGATGGAAAAGTCGGGATCCAAAAACTCGTTTCCTGGGACGGCTGACTCATACCCCGTGAAAACTAGCTGGCCGTCGGCGCCGAGGTAGGTCAGGCCTTTTATTTGCCGGAGCTCAGTTTCGTTGCCCTTGCCTGGATTTCGCTTATAGTAGTTGGCGAGATTGACGATGATCTTCTCTCCTTCTCCGACTACGCACACATCCACTTGGCAGAACCGATGCAGAAGCTCTGCGCTGGCCGCCAAGTTGCCCCCGAGAACGATCTTGGATTCAGGCAAGACCTGCTTGATAGAGGCGCAGAGCTGTTTCACAAAGCCATACGCCGTCGAGACGACAGCGCTGATGCCGATGAGATTGGGCGCTTCGATTCGGAAGCGCTCAATCACCTCGGCCAGTGAGGGTCGTAGCCCATCGATGTCCAAGAAAATCGGATCATAACCGGCCCTCTGCAGCGCCTGAATCACCGCGAGGGAGCCGAACGGCGGGTATTCAGTAGGAACGGGCCGTATAGGAGTAGTGCAGATGATGATTTTCATGTGAGCTGCCTGGTTGGCTTCGCCTCCCGTCACTTCTTCAAGAGTCGTCGTTGCAAGATCTGTTCAGCCAGCCAGAAGTCGAATTCGTCGTCGATCTCTACGCTCTGTTCACGGTCGATCACTACGCTCTCGATTCGCTTGCCGAATCGGTCTCCCTGCCTCACCAGATCGGCCTTCATCACGTAGACATTCCCGTCATCGTAGAAAAATCCTGGCACCTCCTGCCGTCTTAACTCATTCTTGCCATACTCCACATACTTACAGATAAATCCAGTCGCCAGGGAGTCGGCTCCTGCGTCGAGAAATTGCTTGATGCATCGATCGATCAAATCCGCCTGCCGGACGGGAGAAGTAGCCTGGAGAAGGACGACAATGTCCGCAGATATCTGCTGCAGCAGATGCTGCAGAACACTTAAGGTCGTAGCCTCATCGGTAGCAAGGTCCTTGGGCCGGTCACTAACCTTCGCGCCATACTGCCTTGCTACTTGCGCGATTTCGGTATCTTCCGTCGAGACTACATACTGACTCAGAAGGCGAGAGGCCTGGGCCGCCTCAATGGTCCACACAATGAGCGGTTTTCCACAGATTGACCTGATATTCTTTCTCGGTACCCCCTTGCTGCCACCGCGTGCAGGCGTCACTCCGAGGATCACGGGGGTTCTCATTGTCACTGCTTCCCCTTGTCACTACGGACCTGTACCTCGCTCGAAATACTCATACGGCGGAGGTTGACCGATTTGAGCAAAGTCCATTCAACCCTTGAACCCAGGTATCCGCCCAGTCCGCTCGTCCGAGCGCATATCGCTCTACAAAACGCCGCCGGGCCTCCTGGACTTCATCGCTGCCCCACCAGGCCCAGGGATCATCATAGATCCTCGCAACCTTTTCTGCAGCTGTTTCCGGTGAATCCCATAGAATTCCTGCCTCGCGGAGTCGCTGGACGTGCGGCTCTGCCTCCATGCGCACTTCCCACTGCTGAGGATTCCAGAATAGAATGGTTGGTACATTTGCAGCCAGCGTCTCAAGGAAACCCGTGCCCTGATTGTCAAAGACGATGATCCTGCTGCTCCATATCTTCTCAAAGAACGCCGCGCCATCGTCAGGCTGAACTTCGGGAAACCTCTGGCGGATCCGCTCCAAGAATAACTTTCCGAATTCCTCCAGCCCCCATCTACCTGTTTGATGCCGAAAGCGAGTGACCGACCGGGACTGATTAGAAAGGGCTAAAAAAAACCTCTGTTGCCATACAGAATAATTTTCCCATTGGCTCCCAACTGGGCGATGATAAAACCTGGTCAGATAAGGGAGATCGGCGGTCGCTACGAACAGGACCGTCTCAGCCTTGCACGGATCCTTTCGTCTCGCTGCTCTAGCTGCCAGTGCAGACAATTTTGGATTAGGCCAGTTACTTTTTGACTGTCCTTCGTCCTCTGCCCAACCCCACACGAGATATGAATCTGCGATGCGGGCTTCATGCAGTTCATAGGGCGTATGGCGGGAGAGGCCATAGCCTCCACCGTGTTGGACAGCGATGAGGCGAACTGCTCTCTCCGAGGCTTCTGCGGCAAAAAACTTAAAGGGCTCGTTAAAAGCCCAGCCTGTCTCGCTCACAATCGCTTGAGGGAACCTCGAATGATTGGCTAAAGTGGCATTCCTTGCCCGTGCATAACCTTCCAAATATAGGACAGGGAAATTCTGGGGAAGTGTTTCAATGAACACGCGCTCAAATTCACTCGATGCCGGCAAGGTCGCAAGGCCCCTCCGCTGTCGATCACCGACTACGCCAAAAGCGGCGAGGTCAAAGTCACACGCGAACTTAAACGGCACAGCATGAAGCCGCGATTGCAAAGCCAACCTCCACAACATTCCCAGTGGCATGGACATATCGCAGAGAGCGATTGCAGGGCAACCTCCTCTGAGGTATTGTGCAGCCCTTTCAGCGTAGCGTGCCCCTACTCGTAGTAAGTTGTGGGCCGTATCGCGCCAGCGAAGCCTCTTCCTGACATTACAGAAATTCTGTCCGGTTAGTGCCGCGCGACGCGAAGACACACTAAATCCCATCAGTTGCCATAACTGCGAATAGAGTTGGAGATTATACAGGTCCTGCCCTAGCCAATGGATGCCGTCATCAGTACTAATCGGGGTCATAAACGATTCAGAATCCAAGATGACAGTCTGCATACGCGAGACAAGCTTGGTTGCCTCTTGGAGATGGATATAACGATCGTAAATCGAATGGAGATAATGAAAGAGCCATGTGCCGATCAAAATACGCCAATAGCGTTGGCTATGAGAGACCCCGTGGCTTTCATTGAGATAACTCGACAGACGGTTCAGCATCCGTTCGCCACATTCATCGAGATAGCGTGCGCTGTCGTAAAACCGTCTCCGGTCATCCCAGAGGCTTGGCAATACCTGGTACTTTAGCCCTTCCCAATCAGGCCGCCGATCATCACGAAGACACCAATAACCAAGGAACAGGATTTCTTGTTGCTTGTCCCAGAATTCGCTGAGTGCCGTCGTAGCCAGAAACATCCACACGCCTAACATTTTCTGGCAATCACCAGCATCTCATCACTGAGATGGTGGTTGTCAATGACTTGTTGGATCTCTCCATTCATCTCCATCAGGTCCTCGAAAATCCGCCGGTTGACGACCTTCGGACACATCGCCGACAGCGTCGAGAGCCATTCGTGGAAATCCTGGCCATAGAACCACACGTGAGTGATTTCTATGTTGGACCGCCGGAGGAGATACTGGAGCGCCTGCAGGGTAAAGACCATAAGGTGCATGGGGGGGACCAGTATCCGGTCTACAAAATTCGGGAAGGCCATCTGCGAGAAACAGGACACTGAAGGATAGTGAGGCACTTCTATCACCAACACGCCCGAGTCCGGCATGCCCTTGCTGACTGAATCGATCACCTTCCCAGGTTCATAGAGGTGCTCTAATACGCCAAACATGGATACGACGTCAAACTCGCTGAGTTGCCTCAAGTGTTCCGAGTCGGTAATAAACCCCTTCGAAATCGGGACGCCGAATCGTTCTGCGCCGATTTGGGCTGCCCGTTGATTGGTTTCAACCCCCTGGACCACCCAGCCACGCGCTCTCGCCGCAGCCAGTATCTCTCCCGTACCGCACCCGACATCCAGCCACTTTCCTTTCCTACCAAGTCTCTCCTCGACATAGCGCACCTTAGGGGCCGCCACCCATTCGATCCTGTAGCCTGACACTTTCACATCGCCATACAAACTCTGCTCAACCTCATCGTAAAACGCAGAATTATAGAGACGCTCGATCTCCTGCGGCGTTGGAGGATTCTCGATATACACAAGGCTGCAATGAAGGCACTCCGCGTAACTGAAGTTATAAACCTCGACGAGAGGGGTCCGCCGATTGTTTCCACAGACAGGACAGGCACAAACATTCCTGCTGAGAGACTCACAAAACTGCCGGTTGGCTTCACAGGCAGCGGCCTTATCATGCTTGAGCTTGAGGATCGCCGGGTCTATTGGCTTGCCGCACAGTACTTCCATATCTCTAGCACTCCTCGCCCTAGAATCAGAGCTTGATAGAAATCTGAACTATTACATCACCTAGAAGCTATGGAATGATAAACACGCGTGCTGCGAATCGTAACCTTACCAACAGACCAAGAAGATATACTGTGATGTTTCCTTAGTATCTACTAGCTGTCCAAAATTCGAACTCGTCATCAATATCAATATGGAGCTTGTCTAGAACAGATTCTCGACTAGCACCTCTTGTACCGGGCGGGAAAGGCATCGCACACCGCTCCAGAGCGGTAAAGCATGTTTGTGGATTGTATCTTGGACAATGAGAAAACGGCCATGTTTCTCACTCCAGCCGACAACTCGCTTTCACCAATGCTCATCAGGGGATTTTGATATTCTCAAGAAACTAAATTTAGACGGACTCCTAAATCATATTGCGTGAAATCGAATAACTTGCAGCCATGCCCCGCTTGCTTGAGCACCGCCGCGGGAGTAGCAATCCCAACCGGTTTATTTCCCGTGCAATTGATTAGGATATATCATGAAGAACCAATGAGCCTTTTCCTTTCGCGGCCATTAGGAGCAGAACTGTGGTGATGTGCGGTGAGGAATCATATCCATTCATCGCGCACGACCATGAAGGCTTCGGCCGCCGGAAACCCGACTTCCATGCCGCGCTTCTGCGCCAACACCTCAATCCCTTTTGTCGACCGTGGGTGAGGAAACTCGCGCACCTCCCTTGCGTAGGCCCTCATCGCTGCGATCTTTCGATCGAGGAATTCATTAATGTTCACGTAGAAATTAGGTTGAAACACGTACTCAATAAACGGCGGCGATTGTTCGGTGGAAGAAGGCACCTCGTAGGCAAGCAGCCGGGATATTTTATGCTGTGCAATGGCACGACAAGCGATCAACGACGCATGGAACACCGCCCGGTGATCCTGGTTGGAATCGCCCCGATGATGGGTGTACACGACGGACGGCCCAATTTCCGTCACGCACTCTTCCAGCGGAACAATGATGTCCAACAGTCGCTCGTCCAGCAGCTCGTCCCGCAGGTCGAGGAACAGGAGGTTCTGATAACCGAGCACACAGGCTGCCCGGCGGGCAGCCGCCTTTTCTTCTTCCACCACGGCAGGATCGAATTGGTGATTGTAGGCCCGTTTGCAAGCGATGCAGACTGTCACCTCGTCTCCGGCCACCACGTGCTTGGCGATAGTCCCGCCCATACCCAAGATCTCATCGTCCATATGGGCTGAGATCACCAACACCTTCATGAACGACAACCTCCCAAGGCTGCCACCCGTTCCCTGATCAACCGGACAATCCGTTCGCAGCCGCGTCCATCCAGCAAGCTCTTGCCTCGAAGGCTGAGGCGTCTTCTCCATTCCAGATCTTCAGCAAGGCCGTCCACGGCTTTGGCCACCCCACTATAATCCAGGTCACCGCCGAATCCCAGGTTCACCATGGCACCAGCTTCTTCTAGACGCCGAGCGGTCTGGATCTCGAAGAGTTCGCCGCAGATCACCAGACTGGGCGTTCCCACCGCGGCCAGTTCAAACATGGTCACCCCCCCGGCCGTGATCGCAAGGTCGGCACGCCACATCAGGTCGGCCATGTTCCGTGCGTTGCGCACGACCGATACGTTCAGCCGCGAGGCGTCAAGTGCCTCCCGCAACTCTCCGTCATGCCGGAACGCAGGTCCCACCACCACCGTGCAGTGGGGGCGGCTGATCATGGCGTCCAGCGCCTGCACAATCTTGGGCGTGAAACCGTAGGTGTCGCTTCCTCCCTGCGTGATCAGCAGTTCCGTGACCGTCTTCCCAACGGTTCTGTCACGGCTGCGCATCGGCCGGAACTCATCTCGCAGCATGATGTATTCGGGACCCGTGACCGCTCCCGGTATAGGGTAGAGCGCGTTGATGTTCAGGTCGGCCCACTTGGCTCCTTCACCCGCGTCATCCACGGTGACGACGAAGGGGGACGTACCCTTGAGCGCCCTGACGTAGTCAGGCGGATTGTCCAGCTTGTTCACGAGAATGACGTCTGGACGGAATGAGTGATAGAGCTCCTGCTCGCACGCCAGTGAATCCACGGCACGAACGCGGTGCCCGCAATCCGCAATGGCCGTCGTCGCCTCTTCCCCTCCCGAGATGACAAAGAGGACCTCATCCCCGCCCCGGACACACTCGCCGGCAAGCGCGAGCGATCCATAGAGATCGCCCATGCCTTGCTTGTGATTTCCTTCTGTCCGGAAGGCGATCCGCACGCTAGATCAGCTTCTCCAAGATGATAACCTCATCGCGCTTGATCGCCACTTTGGCGCGCCTCCCATAGATCAGATAGGTCAGCTTCGGAGGCACCCCGAGCCCAGGCCGCTTCACGATTACCTTGTCCTCCGTGATGACCTCTCCGGCGGCGATGTTTGTACGCGCCACCGCGCTCTTCCTGGTCTCCAGTCGCATGGCCTGCTCCGTCAGGCCCGGACGCTTGACCCCGTCTCCAAGAGCCTGCTCCAGCTCTCGGATGGCCACGACGAGGGCTCTCATCTCTGCCGGATCGGCCGAAAAGAACGCATCCGGAACCTTCAGTTGCTTGTCCAAGGTGAAGTGTCGCTCAATCACGGTAGTCCCCAAGGCCACCGCGCCCAAGGCCGCGGTCAGGGTCGTGGTGTGGTCGGAAAACCCGACCGGAACCCCAAAGGCCTGTCGGAATGTCAGAATGGCGCGCAGGTTGACGAGACGGGGATCACGGATGGGATAGTTCGAGACGCAATGCAGGATGATGAACTGGTCGTTCCCGGTCGCCCGAATCGCTTGCACGGCTTCATCGACTTCGGCCAACGTTCCCATCCCCGTGGAAAAGATCACCGGTTTTTTCTTCTCGGCCACATACTTGAGAAACGGCAGATTCGTCAAGTCATCGGAACCGATCTTATAGGCAGGCACGTCCAACCGCTCCAGAAGCTCGACATCATCGAAATAGCTCGGGGTCGAGAACCCAATGATGCCACACTGACGCGCATGCTCAAAGAGTTCGCGATGGACTGCTTCCGAGATCTCATACCGCTTGAACTCTTCGAACTGATTGGTGGCTCCCGCTTCCGCAGGGAAGTCCGTGTTTCGTGACGTAATGGTCTCCGCCCTGAATGTTTGGAACTTCACCGCATCGGCCCCGCATGTCACGGCAGCTTCAATGGAGGCCTTGGCTTCCGCGACGGTATTAAAGTTATAGCCGATCTCGGCAACGATGAAGACCGGCTGTCCTTCGCCGACCAGTCTATTTCCGATCTTGACCTGTGGCATAGAACGATCAGCTTACTCGAAGACGTGCTCCATGGTTTTTACCCCGTCGCCTTTCAAGATGCCGAGGCTGGCAGGTCCGTAATTGAACAAGACATCGATCATTGACATGCAGGGGAGGAAGGGTTCATGGAGTTGCTGATAGATGGGATGGTGGAATTGTTGGAACACAAGGTTGATGCCGTGCTCGGCGAATTTCTCGTAATCCAAATAGTCCTTTCCGGAAATCCCAGAAATGTATGTTGTGGCCCCGACCGCCCTGCAAATCTCCAGCATCAACTCCCCCTTCTCTGAGGAGACCGGAAGAACGGAGGACTTGACAATTTCGACGTGAATGCCCAATGCTGACAACAAGTAGCGGATAATGGTTTCGTTCAGATCAACCAGCCGGGCCCAGTCTTTCATGTACAGCGATTCGAAGAATGCTGAGTGATCGCTGTAGTAAGCCGCCCTTCGATAGCAATGCTCGACACTATGCCGGCACTTCTCCCGCCAGCGGGGACTTCCTTCATTGTCGATCCGCACATCATTGATCGGCTGGTCATACTTGCCTTTGACCTTGACCGGAACCGTCACCCACACAACACCTTCACTCCCCCTGAGGCGGTTGCGATTTTGGAAATATCGCCGCCGGTACTGGACGTGATCCAGCATGACGAAGAGATCTGCCTGTCGAATCTTGTCAAAAAATCCCAGCCACGGGAGGTGTTCAGGTTGATGGATGGTCACGATCATGAGCCATTGCCTGGAATGGAGCCGAGTGGCAGTACAATCAGCGCCCAACAACATCCGGACGGTTGATCAACTTCTCCACCGGAAAGTACGCGTCGCCCATTTTTTCCAGCACGCGTTGCGTCTTGCGCGGAAGATAACAGTGCTTGCAGGGTTCCAGTAACTCGACTCCGCGGTGCCGTCGGTGAATAGCACGCGCTTCCTCCATCCTGGCGCCATGCCAGACGTCAAACAGGGAATCGGTATTCGCATCGCCCAGAGGGTGCGCGCCCATCTCGTCGTTTGAGCACAGAAGGATCTTCCCATCAGATCCGATCACCAGGCGCTGGTACAACACGGGACAGGTGAAGTTCTCCCAGTATTCAATGTCTGTATCCTTACGTAAATAATCCACCAGGGGATTGGAAGCAATGTGATCCACGTAGGACTCGAAGAGATCGTAGAACTCCCGCGCGCAATCCTTGATGGAAGGCCAGACCGGCTGAATCTTGATCACCGGTTTCACCGATCCCGCCTCGTCCTTGATCCGTTTGTAGGCCTTGATCTTCTCGACCGCCTCCTGAAATCTTGCGGGCGCGCGGATCTCCTCGTATGTCTTGCCCATCCCATCGAAGGAGATTGTGAGCCAATCCAAGCCTGCTTCCATGATTTCCTTGAACATGGCGGGCCCAAGCCGCAACCCATTGGTGAGGGTCGAGACCTCTTTGATTCCGGCTTTCTTGGCATACCGGATCATCTCTACGATGTGCTTGTTCAAGAAGGGCTCCCCTCGGAGGCTGAGCCTGATCGAGTAGCATCCATAACGCGTGCACTCGTTCACGATCTTCTTGAACAGATCAAATGACATGAGCTTCTTCTTGACGCTCTGATCGAACTCTTCCGTGACGGTATAGCACATCGGGCAGACCATGTCACAAGCCGCCGATAGCTCGACATCCACGGGATCTAGAAAATCCGGAACGTAGCGCAAGCGGGGATAGACGTACCATCTAAAGCGATTTTGGAGATATGCCGAAAAATGCCCGGACCCACGCCTCCAGTTAAACTGGAAGCGCTTCCACCTGGATAAATGAACCTGATCTTGATTGATCTTCACCGGTTTCCAATCCTACTTCAAGATAGCATCCACACGTCCCCAATCAGCCTCAGCGCTGGCCACCCTGGCCTTGTACCACTCGATATATCGTCGTATCCCTTCATCAAAGCTGACCTTCGGCTCCCATCCCAGCTCTACCTTGGCTCGCTGGCTGGAGACTTCTTTGCCTGAGAAGTCACCAGGCCGGGCCGGAACATATTCAACTTTTACGTCTCCAATGATCCGTTGAATTGTTTCAGCAATCTGCTTAATCGTCACCTTTTCACCGCCGTCCAGGTTGTAGATCCTGTTCTCGGCGACGGATTTGAGTGCTAGGACATTGCCCTCAGCCAGATCTTCGACATACACAAACTTTCTGAATTGCGAGCCATCCCCCGATATGGTGAGCGGTCCCCCCTTAAACGCCTTCCCGACAAATATCGGCACGACCGCGCCATCCCGTGCCCGCGGCCCATAGGGGATTCCATAACGGAGGATTGTCACTCCAACGTTGTAGAGCTTGCTATACGATTGACAATAATATTCGGATGCGATCTTGGTCGCAGTGTAGAGGTGCGTAGGGGCACGCAGTGGCGTCTCTTCATCTACATATAGCTCGGCCACCTCACTGTATACCCATGTTGTACTTCCGTAAATAATGCGTTTAACCCCAATTGACCGGCGCGCAGCTTCCAGGACATTGATGGTTCCACGGACATTGATAGACTCGGCATAGTGCGGCTCCTCATAGACATCCTTTACATCGGCAATTGCCGCCAGGTGAAAGACGGCGTCGACGCCGTTCATAGCCATGCGGATCGCTTCTGTGTCAAGCAAGCTTCCATGATAGAACTCGACATCCTTACGGAAGGTCGGCACCACCA
>Ga0194128_10003897_pt1 | contig 22319 bp, 19 predicted proteins | sample TA2KigCa65mmetaG_FD_148650 | JGI IMG/M metagenome (GOLD analysis project Ga0194128, IMG submission 148650) | Freshwater microbial communities from Lake Tanganyika, Tanzania - TA2015037 Kigoma Deep Cast 65m | ecosystem: Environmental > Aquatic > Freshwater > Lake | place: Tanzania: Lake... | reverse complement strand
CGGATTCACGCTGCCTTGTCCGACAACCGGACCGCCCGTTTCGCTGAGCCGCGCCGCCAACTCCGCGAACGTCATCGAACGATCGCCCGCGCGGAACACACCTTGCGCAAACGAAACATCGGCCACCTCCCACAATTTCGCCGCGCGCGCCTTCATCTGCGCCACCACGTCCTGAGCCGCGTCGTGCGCCGCCCAACCCGTCGCGAAGGTCGTGCGCGATCCGCCGGTCACTGCCGTGTAACCGATCGTGTCCGTATCGACCACCGATGGATTCAGCTTCTCAACCGGAATTCCCAATACCTCGGCCGCCTGCATCGCGATCGATGTCCGCGTCCCGCCGATGTCGGTGGATCCCTCGATCAAGTTCGCCGTGCCGTCGGCGTTCACGCTGATCACGCAGCTGGACGCAAAGCCGATGTTGAACCAATAGCCGATGGCAACGCCGCGGCCGCGCTTGGCCGCCGCGTGAGAGGGCTCGCCCAACGGCGCCGCATAGTGCGCGTGCGCCTTCATCGCCTCCAGCACTTCCACGCAGCCGATCTTCTTGAACTTCGGGCCGTCGGCGCGCCGCGTCCCTTCCTTCGCCGCGTTGCGCAGCCGCAACTCGATCGGGTCGATCTTCAACTCCCGCGCGATCTCGTCGACAACGCTCTCGGTAGCGAACGCCGCATTCGGCGCGCCCGGCGCGCGGTAGGCCGCCGTCGACGGCTTGTTCACCAAAACATCGTAGCCATCGATTGTTTGATTCGGAATATCGTAGGCCGCGAACACGCACATCGCCCCGGCGCCCACCATGCCGCCCGGATACGCTCCGGCTTCATACGCCAAGTACGCTTGCGCCGCGACGAACTTGCCGTTTGCATCGGCGCCGATCTTCACGCGCACCAGCGAACCGGGCGTCGGGCCGGAGCCTTCGAACACCTCGCGTCGAGTCATGACGATTCTCACCGGCCGCCCGCACTTCTTCGACAGCAGCGCGGCCACCGGCTCGATATACACCGGGATCTTGCCGCCGAACCCGCCGCCGATTTCGGTCGGCGTCACTTTCACGCGCGATACCGGCAGATCGAACAGACACGCCACCACATCGCGCACCACGAAGGCGCCTTGCGTCGAGCACCACACCTGCACGCGTCCGTCGTTGTTCCACAGAGCCGTGGCGGCATGCGGTTCGATATACCCCTGATGCACGGTCGCGGTATTGAATTCGCGTTCGATGACAACCGCCGCCGACGCAAACGCGCTGTCGCTATCGCCCATCGCGTGACGAACGTGATCGGTGACGTTCGATTGCTTATGCAGCGCGGGCGCGCCCGCGGCCATCGCATCGGTGACGTTCAACACGCACGGCAGCACGTCGTATTCGATCTCGATCAGTCGCGCGGCCTGCTCGGCGGCGTGCGCGCTGTTGGCGGCCACGGCCGCGATCGCGTGTCCTTCATAGAGGACTTTGTCCTTCGCCAGCACGTTGCCGCGGACGTAGCTCAGCGGCGTTTCGCCCTCTCCCAGGTCGACGATCCGGTCCGGCGTTTGCGGAAAGTCGTCCGCGGTCACCACCGCCATCACACCTGGAAACGCAGCTGCCTTCGAAGTATCTACGCGCTTGATCCGCGCGTGCGCGTGCGGACTCCGCACCACCGCGCCGTGCACCAACCCGGCCATCTGCACATCCGCGCCGTAAATCGCGCGGCCCGTTACTTTGTCGGCGCCGTCGTGCCGGGGCGGCCGCGTGCCGATCACGTTGTATGCCGTACTCATCGCATCTCCTTCGCGGCCGCCTGGACCGCGCGCACAATCTTGTCGTAACCCGTACAGCGGCACAGGTTATTGGCCAGCCAGGCGCGAATGCGCTCTTCGTCCGCATCGGGCTCGGCATCGAGCAACGCATTCGCCGCGACGATAAACCCGGGCGTGCAAATCCCACACTGCAGCGCGGCGTGATCGATGAAGGCCTTTTGCAGCGGGTGCAGATCATTGCCCCGCGCGATGCCTTCGATCGTCGTTACGTTGCGGCCTTGCGCTTCGACGCCGAGCACGAGGCACGACGTCACCAGATTGCCGTCGAGCGTGACGCAACAACTGCCGCAGTTGCCGTCGCCGCAGCCTTCTTTAGTCCCCGTCAAGTGCAGAGTGTCGCGCAGGCATTCCAGCAGCGTCTGGCGCGGCTCGGCGAGGAACTCCACCGGCTCGCCGTTTAATATCATCGAAACTTGTGTCTTCATCGTCTACCCCAATACCGCGCTTAACGCGCGCCGCGACAGAACGCCGCAAAGATGTCTCCGGTAATCGGCCGGCGCGCGCATGTCCGAAATCGGCCGCGCCGCCGCTTGCGCCAACGCCGCCGCTTGTTCGATCAGTGCCGCCGAGGGCGCTTGCCCTTCCAGCGCGCCGCCGACTTCGCGCACGAACAGCGGCGTGGACGCGACCGAAGCGAGCGCCAATCGGGCCATCGTGATCTTGCCGTCAACCACCGTCGCCGCAACGCCGACACCCGCCACCGCGATATCCATCTCATTGCGCGGGATGAATCGCAGGTACTTGGCGCGCGTGCCGGACGCGGGCTTTGGAATGAAGATCTCGACGAGAAACTCGCCCGGCGCGAGCGCGTTCTTTCCGGGCGCGATGCAGAAATCTTCGACCGCGATCTCGCGGCGTCCGGCCGGTCCGGCGACGCGCGCGCTCGCCGACAGCGCGATCAGCAGCGGCACGGCGTCGGCGCTGGGCGCGGCGTTGCAGAGGTTGCCGCCGATCGACGCGCGGCCCTGAATCGCCGTACCGCCGATCAGCGCGGCGACTTCGGCAAGCGCCGGATAGTGCGTGCGTACATCGCGATTCGCGGCGATGTGAATGCAGGCAGCCGCCGCGCCAAGGCGGAGACCGTCGGCATTCATCGCGATCGCCGTCAGCTCCGGAATGCGCTTCACATCGACGATCAGCCCCGCTTCGCGGCGTCCGCTCTTTAGTTGCACGATCAGATCGGTGCCGCCGGCCAGCACCCTCGCATCGGCTCGCGATCCGAGCGCGCGCGCGGCGTCGTCGACCGACGGCGCGACTATGTACTCAAACGGTTTCATCTGAAGCATCGTATCAGGTGCGGCAATGCCGGGTCTGCTACGCTCGAATCGAAATGCCCTTCGATCCCGGACTCGCCGATCGGATTCGCGCCACACTCGGCCGCCTCTGCCCGTTTGAGGAGAAGAAAATGTTCGGCGGCATTGCGTTTATGGTGAGCGGCCACATGTGTTGCGGGGTCGTGAAGTCGGATCTCATGCTGCGCCTGGGACCGGCCGGTGCGCAGGCGGCGCTGCGCGAACCGCATACCCGCTCGATGGATTTCACCGGAAAGCCGATCAAGTCGATGATCTACGTCAACGCCGAGGGTATCGACTCCGACGAGGCGCTGGATTCGTGGCTGCGCCGAGCGGTCCAATTCGCACGGAGCGAAAACGCCTAGCCGCTAAATCGGATACGGCCAGTGCGGCCGCGAGAACAACCCGCCATCGACGTACAGCGTCTGGCCGGTAACAAACTCCGAAAGCTCCCCGCAAAAGAAAACCACCGCGCGGCCAATATCCATCGGTGTCCCAACACGCCCAAGCGGAGTCGCCGCGGCCCACGTCCCCGCGTAATCGCCCGCTTCTTCCTTGGTCCGTTCGATCTCCACCGCCCCCGGCGCCACACAGTTCACGCGAATCCCGTACTTGCCTAGCTCCACCGCCGACACCTTCGTGAACTGCTCCATTCCGCCCTTCGACGCCGTGTAATTCACCAGCTTCGGAAACGCGATCTTATTGCAGCCCGAGCCGATGTTGACGATCCGCCCGCCGCCCGACTCCTTCATCATCCGCGCGGCCATCTGCGTGCACAAAAAGCAGCCCTTCAAGTTCGTATCGAGCACCCCATCCCACTCCGCTTCGGTCAGATCCAGCAGATCCTTCCACGTCTGCACGCCCGCGTTGTTGACCAGAATATCGAGCCGCCCGAACTCGCGCTTCACCATCTCGAACATCGCCTCTACCGCCGCGAAATTCGCTACATGCGCCTGCACCACCGCCGCCGACACGCCCATCCCGCGCGCATCGTGCGCCGTCGCTTCGGCGCCCTTCAAATCGGTGTTGTAGTTGACGACGACGTTCGCGCCATGCCGCGCCAGTTGCAGCGCGATGCCCTTGCCGACACCCTTGCTCGCGCCCGTCACCAGCGCCACTTTTCCGTGCAGTTCCTTGGCCATCTCTACTTCAGTGTAAACGTCGAATATCGCCCGGTGGCCGTGAGCAGCAACAGCCCGAATCCGAGATAGATCGCCGACGTCGCGCTCAAGCACGCCGCCATGCCGAAGTGCTGCGAAGCGTAGGCGATCGCCACCGGCGCCAGGCCACCCCCGAGCCAGCCCAGCGAGTTCATCACGCCCACCGCGGTCGCGCGGCGCTCCGGTGGGACGTAATCGTAGAGGGTCGCCCAAATATTGGCGTCGTAGATGCCCTTGCACAAACCGAAGCCGATCATCGCCAGCACCAGCACCGTCACATCGAGCGTCCATCCGCTCAGAAACAGAAACGGCACGCCGCCCAACAACCCCATCGCCTGCGTGCGCGCGCGGCCGCCCGTCGTGCCGCCCCGGCCCGCGCTGATCTTCGCCGTAAGCCGGTCGGCCATCCATCCACCGAGCAACACGCCGCACACCGAAGCGAGCTGCAAATACGCCGTCGCCGAAAATCCCGCCATCGAAAGGCTCATCTTGAAGTTGCGTACCAGATACGACGGCAGCCACGTCAGAAAGATCAACGCCACAAAATTCGCGCCGATAAATGTCGCGATCAATACTGCCACCATGGGATGCGCGAAGATCGCGCGCACCGGCACTTTGTTCTCCGCGACCGCCTTCTCCTCCGGCTCGCGAATGAACTTCCAAAGCACAAGCCCAAGTACCGTCCCCGCGATACCGAATACATAGAAGCCGCTCCGCCAGCCGTAGTATTGCCCCAGCAGCCCCGCGAACGTCCCGCCCGCGATTGTGCCCGCGTATACGCTCGATTGATGAAACGACATCGCGCGCGATCGTGTCTCTGTCGTGTGGAACGCGCTAATCAGAGCCATCGACGCCGGAAAGTAGAACGCCTCGCCAAGCCCTTCGAGCCCGCGAAACGTCACGAGATGCCAGTACTCGGTCGACAGCGCCGTCGCGATCGTCACAAGCGACCACGCTATCAATCCCCCCAGCACCACCGTCTTCCGCGAGAACCGGTCCCCCACCCAGCCGGCAAACGGCCCCGCCGCCGCGTACACCCACATAAACGAACTCCCGACGATGCCGAGTTGGACATCGGAAAGCCCCATTTCCTTCTGCAAAAGCGGAAAGACCGAGAAGATCGCCTGCCGGTCCGCGTAGTTGAAAAAACACACCAGCCACAACATCGCCACCAGCCACCACTTGTATCGGGAAATTTGCATGAATCTGTTGATTGTACGCCGGTCGTTTTCGCTTACACTGAGGATTCTGGAGGTTCACGCAAGAGTTGAACGCAAAGCTGACTGAGATCCCGCAACGCATCGAGCCCACCGAGCGCTGGACGGTTACCGACGCAAGTGAAGGCTACGACGTCGCCGCATGGGGCAAGGGCTATTTTTCCGTTGGCGCCAACGGCCACGTCTTCGTCCATCCCACCAAGGAGCCAACCAAATCGGTTGATCTTAAGAAGCTCGTCGATACCCTCGTCCTTCGCGGCATCAACCCGCCGATCTTAATCCGCTTCGGAGAAATTCTTCAAAATCGTCTCGCCGAATTGCACGGCGCCTTCCGCACCGCCATCACCGAACACAACTACAAAGGCGAATACCAGTGCGTGTTCCCGATCAAGGTGAACCAGCAACGCCAGGTCGTCGAAGAAGTGCTCGAATACGGCCGCCCGTTTCAATTCGGCCTCGAAGCCGGCTCGAAGCCCGAACTGCTCGCCGTCATGGCGATCGCCGACAACAACACGCCGATTCTCTGCAACGGCTTCAAGGACGACGAGTACATCGAGCTCGCCATGATGGCCCGCAAGATCGGCCGCAACATTATTCCCGTCGTTGAAAAGTACACCGAGCTCGAGCTGATTCTGAAGCACGCCGCCCGCCTCGGAGTCACGCCGGCCATCGGCATTCGCTTGAAACTCGCCAGCCGCGGCTCGGGCCGTTGGAAGAGCTCGGGCGGCTATCGCTCGAAATTCGGCCTCACCGTCACCGAAGCGCTGCGCGCGCTGGAACTGCTGAAGTCGCTCGGCATGGGCGATTGCCTCAAGCTCATCCACTTCCACCTCGGCAGCCAGATCACCAACATCCGCCAGATCAAGGGCGCCGTGATTGAAGCCGCGCGTATTTACGTCGAACTGCGCCGCGCCGGCGCGGGCCTTGAATACGTCGACGTCGGCGGCGGTCTCGGCATCGATTACGACGGCTCGCAAACCGACTTCGAATCCAGCGTCAACTACACGCTGCAAGAGTACGCCAACGACGTTGTCTATCACATCCAGAACGTCTGCGAAGAAGCCGAAGTACCGACGCCGAACATCATCAGCGAAAGCGGCCGCGCCGTCGTTGCCTATCACAGCCTGCTCGTGTTCAACGTCCTCGGCGTTAGCGGTTTCGGCGACGAGAACGTGCCCGCCGAAGTCAACCCCGACTGGGAACAGCCGCTCGCCGATCTCTATCAGGCCATGCATTCGGTCTCCGGCAAGAACCTGCTCGAGAGTTATCACGACGCCCAAGGCGCGCTCGATTCCGCTCTGAATCTGTTCAGCCTCGGCTACCTCACGCTCGAACAGCGCAGCCTCGCCGAAAACATGTACTGGAACGTGTGCCGCCGCGTGTTGAAGGCGGCCAAGGAACTCGAATTCTTCCCCGAAGAACTCGAAGGCCTCGAGAACACGCTGTCCGATACCTACTTCTGCAACTTCTCGCTGTTCCAATCGATGCCCGATAGCTGGGCCATCAAGCAGCTCTTCCCGATCATGCCGATTCACCGGCTCAACACACGGCCCACCCGTCACGCGGTGCTCGGCGATATCTCCTGCGACAGCGACGGCAAAATCGACCGCTTCATCGACCGCCGCGACGTGAAGAACACACTCGCGCTGCACGGTTTCTCGCCCGGCGAGCCATACTACCTCGGTTCGTTTCTGCTCGGCGCCTATCAGGAAATTCTCGGCGACTTGCATAACCTGTTCGGTGATACCAACGCCGTGCACGTCACGCTCGGTGAAAATGGCGAACCTGCCCTCGATCACGTCATCGCGGGCGATACCGTCAGCGAAGTGCTCGACTACGTCCAGTACAACTCCCGCTTGCTGATCGAGACCTATCGCAAGGATGTTGAAGTCGCCGTGCGCGAAGGCAAACTCGGCTACGAAGAGGCCGGCCGGCTGGTGCGGTTCTACGAGGACGGCATCGGCGGCTACACGTATCTGGAATCGGTGGAATGAAGCTCCTCGTTTTCTCCGACATCCACTCCGACAAACGCGCCCTCAAGAAGTTGATGGAGATCGACGCGGACCTCTATGTCTGCGCGGGCGATCTGGTCACGTGGGCGCGCGGGCTGGACACGATGGCCGAGATCATGAAGCCGCGCGCCGAAAAGATGTACGTGATTCCTGGTAATCATGAATCGGAGTCCGACATCGCGCGCCTGTGCGACCGGTTCGGCTTCACCAACCTCCACTGCAAGTCCATCGAGGTCGCCGGCGCGCACATCGCGGCGCTCGGTTATTCAAGCCCGACGCCGTTCAACACCCCCGGCGAATACAGCGAGCAACAGATCGCCGAAAAGCTAAAGCCCTTCGCAACACTGAAGCCGCTGGTGCTGATCTGCCACTGCCCGCCGAAAGACACCGATCTCGACGGCCTGAAACCCGGAGCCCACTTCGGCAGCGAAGCCGTGCGCGCATTCATCGACGCCGTCGAACCCGTGCGCTTCTTCTGCGGCCACATCCACGAATGCGAAGGCCGCGACGTCATGATCGGCCACACCCGCGGCGCAAACGTGGGCAAGCGCGGGTATCTCGTCGATCTCGCGTTGCTCGAAGCGTAACGCGAGGGGCTTTCCGTCATGACATGATACGATTGCTATTGGTTAGAGCTTCGTTTACCGATCTGAGGATAGGAGGGATCGTTTCATGGCACGACACACACTAATGGGGATGGTTCTGAAAGTAATCGACGACAAGGGACCGCAGCACTTGGCCCTGGTTATCGCGGACACGGTGGCTTATGTCAATGAAGCGGTCGCGCCGATGGAAGTACGCTCGGCGGTACTTGGACTGCTCCGCAGGAATCTCCTTGAGATCACCAAGGAGTCCATCCTGCGTAAACCCGCCCCTGCGGAAGCGGTGGCGTGAATTCACGTGATTCGCGGTACATCGACGAGTCTGCGGCCCAGACGGGCCCGCGAACGCCAAGTCAAGTCGATCGTGACCGCCTCATTTACTGTCCGCACCTCGCTCGCCTCGCCGAGGTAACCCAGGTCCGAAGTAGCGAAGGCGACCATCTCGTCCACAATCGTCTCACGCACTCGCTCAAAGTAGCCCAGTTGGCGAGACGGATCGCCGAGAAACTTAAGAGCGAGCAACCAGATTTAGCCGCCCGGGCGGGGATAGATCCAGAGGTAGCCGAAGCCGCAGGGTTGGCACACGACCTCGGGCATCCGCCTTCGGACATATCGCGGAGAAGCGCCTGAACGCGCTCGTTCGGCAGTACGAGGTAGACGACGGTTTCGAAGGAAACGCGCAGTCATTTCGGATTATCTCGGCACTGGCGATTGGCGATACCGACACTTCGGGAATCGATGTCGCCATCGATCAACCAGGATTGAATTTTACAGCGGCGACTCTATGTGCCGTGCTCAAGTACCCATGGAGCGTCGGCGGAAACCCGGAGAGCCCGAAAAAGTGGGGGTACTACTCTACCGAGCGCTCGATCGTGGAATGGGCGCGCGCGAAGTGCGGCCACTCTGGATTTGTGCGATCCGCTGAAGCCGAGATAATGGACTGGGCTGATGACATTACGTATGCCATTCACGACCTGATCGACTTCTACTGCGCGGGTTTGATACCGCTGCACCTGTTTCTGGAAGGGACGGTTCCGGAAGAGCAGCCACGACCGTCGACCAAGGAATGCGAACGGTTTCTGCGGCGGACATTCGAAAGAGAGGGCAAGCTGGCCGAAGAGGCGGAGGCGAATGCACGCGCGCTACTTCAGGCGCTGGAAGTGCGGACAATCGATTCGCCCTACGATGGCACGCAGCCTCAAAAGCGGGATCTTTGGTCATTCAGCTCCATTTTGATAACCCGCTATGTGAACAGCATCCGTCTGATCGATCCCGCGTCGGATCCCCGTGGCCGATGGGTCGCAATAGACCCCGAAGCAAAACGCCAGACCGACATGCTAAAGCAACTGACGTGGGATTACGTGATCTTAAACAGCGACCTTCGCTCGATTCAGTACGGCCAGGAGCGAATGATCGGCGATCTCTTCAAAGTCTGCGTCGATCGAATTGTAGCAAGTGACTTTGCGTTCTTTCCGCGCGGGTTTTCGGAACTGATTCGCGCCGAGGAACCGAGAACCACATCCCCAGCGCGCTGGGCGGCGGACTTTATCTCAGGCCTGACGGAGCGCGAGGTCTATCGCCTGCACGAAAGGTTGATTCGTCCCACCGCTTGATCGATCAGCCCGCGGACAAGATGTACGTGATCCCTGGCAATCATGAATCGGAGTCCGACATCGCGCGCCTGAGCGATCGGTTCGGCTTCACCAACCTCCACGGCAAGTCCATCGAAGTCGCCGGCGCGCACATCGCGGCGCTCGGTTATTCAAGCCCAACGCCGTTCAACACCCCCGGCGAATACAGCGAGCAGCAGATCGCCGAAAAGCTAAAGCCCTTCGCAACGCTCGAGCCGCTGGTGCTGATCTGCCACTGCCCGCCCAAGGACACCGATCTCGACGGCCTGAAGCCCGGCGCCCACTTCGGCAGTGAACCCGTGCGCTTCTTCTGCGGCCACATCCACGAATGCGAAGGCCGCGACGTGATGATCGGCCACACCCGCGGCGCAAACGTGGGCAAGCGCGGGTATTTGCTGGATCTACAGTTGCTCGACGATTGAGCGGTCAGCGCATCACCCGGTCAGAAGGCGAATTCGATCACGCCAACAACTCGCCGAAACGGCGCTAGACTGAATGGGCGGGTTCCTCATTGACTGGAGTCTATATGAAGAAGTTCCTCATCCTCGTGACTGCAATCACGGCTTTCTATGCACAAGGCCAAACGCCTAAACTGCGAGGCCGAAAGCCCGACATCAGCAATGCTGGCAAGCTGGAAGCGCCGAAAATTGAGGCGCCAAAGATCGAAGCGCCGAAGCTAGACCCCGCCAAACTGGAGCCGCCAAAACTAGAAACGCCTAAACTAGAAACGCCTAAACTAGAACCTCCGAAATTGAGTCCGCCAAAAGTTGATCCGCTGTCGTTGCCCATGCCTGCCAGTTTCGACCTAAAGGAGGCGCAAGGAGGTCCGCTACGTATCCCCGTTCCAGACCCCAACAGAGTTGTGCCAAAGCCGTCCCCAGCTGTGTTGAACGAGCGGTCGACGCTGGCAAGGAAAGCCGTCATCCTAAACGACGCGAAGTGCCCAGTGCTCATCGAAGAATTAGATGCAAGCCCGGTGGGAGGCAAGGAGTGGAGTATGGTACTGAACGGTCAGATCCGAACGCGCTCCGCCATCACCGCCGCCGATATTCGCCTCGCCAGCTTTGATCTCTTCGGGAACCACCTTTCGACGCAGCAAAAATTGCTGATCGAAGACATCGGGCAGGATGACCTGGCCTTGCTCACCGGCCCGATCGGGAGCATGTCCGAGAAAGAAGTAAAGGTGTTGCAGACAACCTTTGCGTTTGTGGCGCAGGTGAGGTTGGCCAACGGAAGTGTTTGGAAGTACGATCCGCTCGATGTCGCGAGGGCGCTTTACAAACTTCAGATTCGAGTCGACCCCAGCCGCCTAGAGGCCAAATAACAGTAGCGCGGCAGTCTGCCCGGCCCCAAAACAGCGGCCTGCTTCTACGCACAAAACCGTTTCTTCCAGGTGCGATATTGGAACTACATGGATAGTTTCATTATGAAACCGGTGCTCTTTTTCTTTGCGCTCGGGTGCGCGATGGCGCAAACAATTTCGGGGTCGTTGGAAGGACACGTCATCGACCCCAGCGGTGCCGCGATCACCGGCGCGAAAGTGATCGTCTCCTCGGGCGAGACCGGACTGCGCCGGGAAATCGTGACCAATGAAAACGGCTACTTCCTGATGACGTTCTTGCCGCTGGGCGAATACGCGGTGACCGCCGAGGCGGGTGGCTTCGGCGCGGTGCAACGCAACGCGCGCGTGGACCTGGGCGCAACGCGTGTCGTCGACTTCAAACTGCAACCCGCAACCGTGTCGACGCAGGTAACGGTCGAGGCCGACGCGTCGTTGATCGAGATGGCTCGAGGCGAGCAGAAAGGATCACTCGACGAACGCACGATCGAAGACCGCCCGATGTCGTCGCGCAACATGCTGTCGCTGGTCGAGATGCTGGCTGGCTTTCAAAGCTCGGGCGGATATTCGGGCGTGAATAATCCAACGTTGTCGTCCGGATCGTATGTGTCGTTCAACGGCACGGGCACGCGGTCGGCGTCGTTCCAGATCGACGGCGTCGGCAACGACGATTCGTCGGAGGGGATGTCGCGGCAGAACGTGAACATCTCGTCGATCAAGGAGTTCGTCGTGTTGACGAATGCGTTCTCGGCCGAGTTCGGGCGCGGCGCGTCGGCCGTGCTCGTGCAGACGAAATCGGGCACGAACAAGATCCACGGCGACGCCTACGAGTTCTTGCAGAACCAGGTCCTGAACTCCAACGGGTACTTCAACAACACGGCTGGATCCAAGGCGGATGGCTCGCCGAACATTCCGCGCACGCCGTATCGCCGCAATCAGTTCGGCTATACGGTGGGTGCGCCGATCGTCAAAAACAAGCTGTTTCTGTTTCACGCCTTCGAGCGGACCGAACAGCGCGCGCACACGACGACGACCCGCTGGGTCTTTCCCGCCGGCACGCGCATTCAAGTTGGCGATTGCCGCACGTGTTTGAATCCGGAGGAGCATCCGGCGCTCGAAGCCGATCGCGCCACGCTGCAGGGCATTCTCGATCGCTTCCCGAAAGAGGGGCCGAACAACACTGCGTTCTGCGCGAACTGTTTCACGAAACAGATCGCGAACAATTTCCCCGATCAGGACTATTCGGGCAAGCTCGATTGGGTGCGGTCGCCGCGCGATTTGTACGCACTGCGTTACCAGTACAGCCGGCAAAAACGCCGGCCGGGCGAGTTGATCCCCGGCGAGGCGGCCGTGCAAAACAACAAGCAGCAAAACGTCGGCTTCACGGCGACGCAGCTATTCTCTGCGCGCACGTCGGGCGAGTTCCGCTTAGGCCTCGGACTGCGCACGACGCTTGTCGACATCTCCGGCGGCAATCAGACGCCGATCGTGCGCATCGCCAATCCCAGCGCGTTCACCACGACGACGCTGGGCTCCGCCGGCGCGTTCCCAATCAACCGCTGGCAGACCGATTATCAGTTCAACTACAACCTCTCCCACATCTGCGGCAAGCACTCGCTGCGCATGGGCGTGGACTTTCGCCGACAGAAGCTCGACGATTTGGCCGACAACAATTCGCGCGGCTTCTACAACTTTACAGCCACCGGCATTCGCGGCACGCCGACGTTCTACGAAGGCTGGGAGAACTTCCTGCGCGGGTTCGTCGGTAGCTATCAGAAGGGATACGGCAACTTCTTCACGGCCAACCGCATGGGCGAGTTGAATCAGTATTTTCAGGACGACTGGAAGCTGCGGCCGAATCTGACGTTGAACCTGGGCTATCGATACGAATACGTGCGGCGGCCGAGCGAGATCAACAATCGCGTCAACTACAACTACGGGCATTTCACCGCCGGTCACGAGCCGCGGTTTGGTTTTGCGTGGACGCCGCGCGGCGCCGATGGCTGGCTGCGCCGCGTGACGGGTGGGCCGGATCGGCTATCGGTGCGCGGCGGCTTCGGGCTCTTCCATTCGCGGATCTTTCAGAGCGTGTTCTCGCAAAGCGGGGCGTCCTTGCGCAGTCAGCCGCCTTATGGAATTTTGCGCGCGTTCGACAGCGGGTTCGACGTGGCCGATCCGTCGCGCGGCTATGTCTATTCGATCGACAACTTCAATCCGCGCGGGCTGTCGATCGCGCGCATCGCCCCGAACCTGGGCATGCCAAATATTCAGCAGTACAATTTCACGATCGATAGGGTCGTAACGCAAGACATCGTTTTGTCGCTCGGCTACACGCGCACGCGGACCATTGGCAACCTGTTGAATGGAATTCAAAATCGCGCTCGCTTTCCAACGCTCGGCTCCGACGGAATCACGTACGACAAAATCTGGCCCGACCTCGGTGCGACCAATCCCCCGCCCGGCCACATTTCATTGGCGCAGCCGAGGACTCAATTGCGCCGGCCCGATCCGCAGTACTCCTCGATCTTTTACGTTCACAACGCGTCGTGGAGCTACTACAACGCCATGCGGATGACACTGCGCCAGCGCTACAAGAAAGGGCTGCATTGGATGGTGAATTATTCGTGGTCGAAGACCATCGATACCGGCACCGACGTCACGCAGGGCAACACGCTGACCGAGTTCGATTCGGCCCGGTCTCTACGGGGGCTGAGCGATCTTCATCAAGCGCATCGCATCAACATCAACTACGCGTACCAGCTGCCGTTCTTCGCGAAGAACCGGTTTATCGGCGGATGGACAATCTCGGGCAATCACACCTACGCGACGGGAAATCCCTTCACGGTGACGGCGGGTTATGACGTGAACGCGGATGGCGTCCTCAACGACCGCCCGATTCTACTGAATCAAGCACTGTACGGAATCTCGATCGACAACGCGCGCGTGAATCCCGCCACAGGCCGGCAGTTCAGCGAGGAAGCGTTTCCGTTGAGCGGCTTTTTCCCAACGCTTGCCAACACGGTCTCGCAGCGGCCGTTCGATCCAGGCGGATCGGGCAAGGACTCCCTCGGCCGAAACACGTTCTTCGGTTCGGGCATTCGGAACTGGGATCTCGGCGTCTACAAAAACTTTCGCTTGCTCCGCGAATCGCACAAGCTACAATTCCGCGCGGAAATGTACAACCTCATGAACACCCCGAAGTTCGGCCTGCCGGTGCGCAACACGCTCAGTCCAACATTCGGACGCATCGCCGGGACGTTCAACAACTTCAACTTTGTGGGAGCGTCTCGGTTGGATGACACCGCGCGAATGGTGCAGCTTTCGTTACGGTTGGTGTTCTGACGGTCGCGGCTCCACGAACGACAGATTCGTTGGAAAGCCTGGCCCGCCTGACGCGCTAAAATAGGCCGATGACGTTAGACGAGTTGGAAAGAGAGTACACGCCGCTCCGCCAGCAGGCCATCGCTGTGCGGAGCTATCTTTGACGCCCCTCAAAAACTGGCCGAACTGGCCAAAACCGAGGACCTGATCGCCTCGCCCAACTTCTGGAACGAACAAGAGCGCTCGCAAAAAGTCATGCAGGACCGCAAGCGCCTCGAGAAATCCATCGGCGATGACGCGGAAGTGAAAGGCATGATCGAAGAGGTCGACACGCTCTTTGAACTAGGCCGCGAAGGCGAAGCCGTCAACGGCGACCTCGAAGCTACGCTGAAGAAGTTAACCGCGCGCCTCGAAGTACTCGAAACCGCGATGCTCCTCTCCGGCGAAAACGACGCCAAGTCCGCCATCGTCACCATCCACCCCGGCGCCGGCGGCACCGAAAGCCAGGACTGGGCCGAAATGCTGCTCCGCATGTTCCTCCGCTGGTGTGAGCGCAACAACTACCAGGCCAGCATCACCGATCGCCTCGAAGGCGAAGGCGCGGGCATCAAGTCGGCCACCATCGAAGTCGACGGCGAAAATGCCTACGGCATGTTGCAAAGCGAAATCGGCGTGCACCGCCTCGTCCGCATCTCGCCCTTCGACGCCAACGCGCGCCGCCACACGTCGTTCGCATCGGTCTTCGTCATTCCGCAAATCGACGACGACGTCAACATCGACATCAAGCCCGAAGATCTGAAGATCGACGTCTTCCGGGCCTCGGGCGCCGGCGGACAGCACGTCAACCGCACCGAATCCGCCGTCCGCTTCACCCACCTGCCCACCGGCATCGTCGTGCAGTGCCAGACCGAACGTTCGCAGCACAAAAACCGCGCCAGCGCGATGAAACAAATGCGTGCGAAATTGTTCGAACACGAAATGAACAAGCGCCGCGCGGAAGAGAAGAAGCTCGAAGACACCAAGCTCGAAATCAACTTCGGCAGCCAGATTCGCAGCTACGTGCTCGCTCCCTACCGCATGATCAAGGACCATCGCACTAAGAAGTCGGTCGGCGATGTGGACCGCGTGCTCGACGGCGACCTCAGCGAGTTCATGCACGCCTTCCTGGTCTTCAAGAAGACCGGCAAAATCGCGGGCGACGACAAGGACCTTGACGACTAATTCGCAACTCGAAGAAGCGGCGGCAATCCTGCGCCGAGGCGGGCTGGTCGCGTTCCCGACCGAGACGGTCTACGGCCTCGGCGCCAACGCGCTCGACGAGGACGCGGTCCGCCGCATCTACGCCGCCAAGGGCCGGCCGTCGACGTCGCCATTAATCGTGCACATCGCCGGCGCGGCGATGGGCAAGCGCGTCGCGCGCGAGTGGCCGGAAACCGCCGCGATCTTAACCAACCGCTTCTGGCCCGGCCCGCTCACCCTCGTCCTGCCGAAACAAAAACGCGTCCCCGCCATCGTCACCGCCGGGCTCGACACCGTCGGCGTCCGCATGCCGTCGCACCCGCTCGCGCTCGCGCTCATGAAGAAGGCGCGCCTTCCCCTCGCCGCCCCGTCGGCGAACAAGTTCACGCAGTTGTCCCCCGTCACGGCCGGTCAGGTGCGCCAGTCGCTCGGCGACGCGGTCGATCTCGTCCTCGACGGCGGCCCGTGCCGCGTCGGTATCGAATCGACGGTCCTGTCTTTAGCCGGCGACGTACCCGTTCTGCTCCGCCCCGGCATGGTCAGCCGCCGGCAGATCGAAGCGTTGATCGGCCCCGTCGCTCTCGCAAAAGCCGCGGCCGAAGGCGAAGCGCACGCCGCCCCCGGCATGCACGAAAAACACTACGCGCCGCATACGCCGCTCCGCCTCGGTGACCCCGCGCCCGATTCGGCCTACATCTGGTGGAGCGAGCCCAAGCCCGCCCACATCGACGTCCGCATGCCGAACGACCCCGACCGCTACGCCGCCATGATCTACGACACCCTCCACCGGCTCGATCAAATGGGCCTGCGCGAGATCGCCGTCGAACCCGTCCCGCCCACCGGCGATTGGGACGGCATTCGCGACCGCCTCGCCCGCGCTGCGCAAACCGTGCCGCGCTAACACGTCCGTTCTCTCCTTTCGCGGACACCGGCCACCCCAAATCGCGGGGTCTATAATGACCAGATGTCTTCCGCCATCCCCGCGGCGAAACCCACGCACGTGCGATGGAGGATCCTCACACTCCTCTTCCTCGCCACCACGATCAACTACCTCGATCGCATCTCCTTCGGCTTCCTCATTCCCGAAATCCGCAAGGACATGGAGATCGATCCCCAGACCTACGGCAACTTAACCTTCGCCTTCGAACTCTGCTACACCGTCGGATTTCTAGTCGTCGGAAAGTTCATCGACCGCTTTGGCACCAAAATCGGCTACGCCGCCGCGATGGTCTGGTGGTCGGCGGCCGGTTTGCTCCATGCCGTCGGATCGACGCCTCTCGCCCTCGGAATTTTCCGTAGTCTTCTCGGCCTCGGCGAAGCCGGCAACTTCCCGGCCGCGATCAAGAGCGTCGCCGAATGGTTCCCGCGCAAAGACCGCGCCTTCGCCACCGGCATCTTCAACGCCGGCTCGAACGTCGCGTCGATGATCGGCCCGCCGGTTTTCGCTGCCATGGTCGGCCAATACGGCTGGCGCGGGTGCTTCCTCATCACCGGCAGCCTCGGATTTATCTGGTTGATCTTTTGGATGAAGCTCTACAAGTTGCCCGCGGTGCACCCCGATGTCAACGACGCCGAACGCGACTACATCCTTTCCGGCCAGGAACTTACCAACGAACCCTCCATCGGCTGGATGGATGCGCTCCGCTATCGCGAGACCTGGGGCTTCGCCGCCGGAAAATTCCTAAGCGATCCCCTCTGGAGGTTCTACAGCTACTGGCTGCCCATCTATCTCTATGATGCTCGCGGCTTCGACATGAAAAAAGTCGGCTGGGTGCTGCCCTTCATCTATTTGATGGCCGACATCGGTTCGGTCGGCGGCGGTTGGCTCTCCAGCCGCCTTATGCATAAGGGTTATCCGATCGGAAAAGCCCGGAAGATCGCGATGGGAATCTGTGCCGGTCTGATGCCGATCGCCGTGACCGCGGTCCTGTTCGACAACCCGATAATCGCCATCTTGTTGATGAGCCTTGCGACCGCCGCCCATCAAGGCTGGTCGGCAAACATGTTCACCACGGCCTCCGACGTCTTCCCCCGGCCCGCCGTCGCCTCCGTAACCGGTATCGGCGGCTTCGCCGGCGGCCTGGGCAGCGTGCTGTTCGCCACCGCACTCCCGGGTTACTTGGTACCCCTAGTCGGGTACAAGCCGATCTTCCTCGCCTTCGGCGGATTTCACCTTTTGGCGCTTCTCGCCGTCCACCTCCTCATGCGGGATCTGACCCCGGTACGTTTGAAGGACAATTCCTTGTCCGCCTAAAGAACAATCTGAATCGACAAGGGGTCCCCTGGTAAGTCAGACTGTGGACTCATGTCACAGTCCACCGATTCACGCCAGCTGAGCCTGTTCGACAACCGTCTTCAGCTGGAGCTCGAACGCCTTGCGCCGTTCGGCCACCGCAATCGCCCGCTCGAAGGTATCTTGCCCACCGGTTCGGTGACGATGGACGCTGCCATGGGTGTCGGAGGACTACCGCGCGGCCGGATGATCGAACTCTACGGCCCGCCCGCGGTAGGAAAGACGACCCTTGGTTTACAAGCGATCGCCGCCGCTCAGCGTCAAGGTGAGACGGCGGCGCTAATCGACGCCGAACACGCCTATGACCCGTCGTATGCCGAACAGGTCGGCGTCGATACCGAATCGCTGCTCGTCGCCGCGGCCGGCGACGGCCAGCAGGCGTTTCGAATCATGGAGAAACTGGCGGCATCGAAGGCCGTTGATATCATCCTCGTCGATTCGCTGGCCGCCATGCTCACTCCCGAGGAGCGCGAGGCCGCCATCGGAGAGGCGAACCCCTTCTCCCAGTGCGAGATGATCGCCAGCGGCCTCCGCCGCCTCGCGCGCGTCTTGGCCTCAAGCCCGGCCTGCGTGCTGTTTCTCAATCAGATTCGAGCCTACAAGGGCTACGGGTATACCGAGACCAGCGCCGGCGGTTGGTCGCTGAAGCTCCACGCGGCCGTGCGCGCCGATGTGCGCGAACGCCACGAACTCCGAGGCGGCAAACGGCTGGCCGTGCGCGTAGTTAAGAACCAACTCGCCGCCACCGCCCAGCATGAGTTCGATTTCGCCGCCGGCATCGGCGCCGTGCCGGAATCCGAGTTAATCGACATGGGGATGGATACGGGCGTGGTTTCCGTCACGCCGCGCGGACTGGTATTCGAAGGAGAAGTGCTCGGCCGCAACCGCGAATCTGCGATCGCGCGAATCGCCGGACACTTTACCCTGATGGCCGAACTGCGGGCCGCCGTCCGCGCGGCGTTGGGGCTGCCGCAGCCGAAGACCGTCGGCCGTGCGGGATTGGAACTCGTTCAGCACCGCGCCACGGGGTCGTAACTCTACTCCAGGTAGTGGGTCGGTTTCAATATTGAACGGCTGGCCGCATTCAGGGCGGCGACTACCGTGTCATTCGCCTTTTTTCGTGGCATTGATCCTGCCAGCGTTACCCACTGGCCGGGTGTCCGCCTCGCACAACACCAGCCGCGTCCACTTCGTCACGAAGCGCTTTACGGGCCTACACCCGATATGGTAGTGACAATATCATGCCTACCCGCTCAAGCAGAAGCGACACGAACACGCTTGCTTTCGACATCGTTCAACAGGCCACCGGACAAACCCCGCCTGATGGCAAGAACCCGGCAGCGGTAGCGTTCGGGCGACTTGGAGGGGCAAAGGGCGGCGCGGCGCGCGCGGCGAAGTTGTCGCCCCAACGTCGCAAGATAATCGCTCAACAAGCCGCGAGAACGCGATGGAAGCAACCTAGGGCTCCAGTCGTAAAACGTATTGCATCGGACCTTTTGGTTGGACGACTTGGCGGGTCTCACGCAATCTCTCCCTGATCTGCCGAAGATGCTCCGATGCCACATAAAAACGCCCTCTCTTTTCACCTCCAGCGATTAGCAGGCCCTGATCGACCAATTGTTTTAAGTCCCGGCTGGCTGTTTGGTCACTTACGTCAGCCACGGTTCTATAGCTGGCGTTTCTGACCTTCCATCCAAAGGCGGCATCTGATAGAGCGTAGATTGCCCTTTCAGGTAGATGTAACTTGGTTACAAGCACTTCGAGTTCCGACCAGACTTTTTCCGTCTCTCTTGTCCTTCGAAGAAGTGTTGTTGCTTGATAGAAGTGCGCCTTCAGACAAAACCGAACCCATTCGGTAGTATCGTTTCCCGGCTGCCAGGAACCTTTTCCAGTTTTGGCCAACGCACCGTAGTATTCAGGAGTGTTCCTTCCCAGGTACTCTTCGATGCTACAAAAGTGTGGATCAAGGATGCCTTCCCTAGCGAGTATCAGTGTGTGAAGCACTCTCCCCATGCGGCCGTTCCCGTCGGAAAACGGATGTATCATCACTAAGTTCAGATGCGCCATCGCAGCCCTCACCATAGGCGAGCGGTCGCCCATCTCATAGTTTAATTCAGTAACGAATTCTCTAAATAATTCGGGGACCATGTCAGCATCGGGTCCCTCGTAGACCGTTTCCCGCTGTGCCTCATCTCTGACAAAGATAGGGCCAGGCCTCCAGCATCCGGGATGCTTGCTGATGTCGTAATGAAGGATCATGTAGTGCAGGCTTCTGATATATCCTTCGTTGAGCCGGAAGTGCGGATCAGCCGCGAGCTGCAAAACAAACGTCATCGCCTGTTGGTAACCTTTGATGGCGTGCCAAGTTTCGGTTTTGCCGTCGTGTAGAGGTTCCTCGCCTTCGGCTGCGGCGATTGCGTCTTCTACGCTTGCGTTATAGCCCTCAATACTGTTTGATCCCCTCACGGCCCTTGCTAGGGTTGTTCTCCTAAGAAGCCCGAACCATCGTTTAGGATTGAATAGGGCATACTGAAGACTCTTCCGGATCTCATTGATTTGATGTATAGTTTCTCTTTCGTCAGAGTTGAGTGACGGAGCTTTGAAGAGCATCGCGGCTTGTCCTAACCAGATACTATCAGTTTTCAAGACAGTTGACAACTGTATATCCCTCAAGCATAATGGTCAGTATGAACCGCCCCTGAGCCGATACGAACGAACCCGAGTGATCGCCTGTTTAGCGGAAGGCAACTCGATTCGCTCCACGGTACGCAGGACGGGCGTCGCGAAAAACACCGTGACAAAGCTGCTCGTCGAGACCGGTGCGGCTTGCTCGAAGTATCAGGATGAGGTGTTTCGCAATCTCAACTGCAAGCGGATTCAGTTCGACGAGATTTGGTCGTTCGTCTACGCCACCGCGAAGAACGTGAAGCCCGAACACTCAGCCGACGGCGGTTACGCTGGCGACGTTTGGACATGGACGGCCATCGACGCCGATTCCAAGCTCGTCCCGTGCTGGATGGTTGGTGGACGCGATGAAGCCGCCGCGCGTGACTTCATCGAAGATCTGGCTGGCCGTCTCGCGAACCGCGTGCAGCTTCCGACAGACGGCTACAAGGCGTATTTGACAGTGATCGAAAAAGCTCTTCAGAACGACATCGATTACGCGATGCTCCTCGATATCTATGGTCAGACGGTCAAAGGCCAGAAGCGCTACAGCCCCGCAGAGTGCGTCCGCTGCGAGACGCACTCTGTCCCGAGGCGTCCCGATCCCGAGCATGTTTCAACAAACTACGTTGAGCGCGCGAACCCGACTATACGCATGTCGATGCGCGGCTTCACGCGCTTGACGAACGCCTTCTCAAAAAAGGTCGACAATCATGCCGCGGCACTCGCGCTGCACTGCTGCTACTACAACTTCGTCCGCGTCCATAAGACGCTCAAGACGACCCCGGCTATCGCAGCGGGAGTGACGACGAAGCGCTGGCAGATTGCCTATGTCGTGGCGCTCCTCGAAGGGCCGGAATCAAACTGCCGCGCGCCAAAAAACAGCCCGTCACAGAAATAGCAAAATTATATTTCTATTAAATTCATACCTTTACAATTAACTACGCCAAAAATGCTTGCATCCTCGTGCTACACTGGTTTGTAGGTGGAGCGCCACGCGCGCTTCACCCCCAAAGGCCTCCCTTCACCCGGAGGCTTTTTCATTTTCCAGTAACAGAAAGGTCTGAACACCATGCAAACGCAGAAGAACTCACGCGCCGAGCAAGCTCGCATCAACGGCGCCAAATCCCGCGGCGCCGTCACGCCTGCCGGTATCCAGAAGTGCCGCCTAGCCAGCATCAAACACGGCGGCTACGTCGCCGTCACTTCGGGTATTCCTGGCGAAAACCCCAATAAATTCGCCGGTATGCTCGACGCTCTCGTCGACCAGTACGATCCCCGCAACATCGCCGAATACACCATCGTCTGCGCTCTCGCCGACGCCATCTGGCGCCAGCGCCGCCTCTCCGACGCCGCCAACTACGAAATCGCCCGCAAGATGCACTTCTTCGGTTGCGATGGCGATGACGCCGACAAGGCCGCCGCCCACTTCGATGCCGAAACAGGCTCCACCGTCGTCCACCGCCTCGAGGCCCGCGCGCGCCACTACACCCGCGAGATCGCCCGCCTCCAGCGCATCCTCATAAACATGAAAAAATGCGAAGTTTCTGACGAAGCCTCCCAAAAGTCTAAGGAAATAATGGACTCCGCCGTCGCCCAGCTCGAAAAGGAGGCCGCCGAGAAAGCCGAACCCGACGGATCTTAGCCCTCTTTGAATCACCGCTTTCGCCGTCAAGTGGTTGATGTGACAACGCTTAACTCACATTTATTGCTACTATATGTAGTCATGTAATAGTGATCGAGTGTCTTTAC
>Ga0194128_10003893_pt1 | contig 22336 bp, 15 predicted proteins | sample TA2KigCa65mmetaG_FD_148650 | JGI IMG/M metagenome (GOLD analysis project Ga0194128, IMG submission 148650) | Freshwater microbial communities from Lake Tanganyika, Tanzania - TA2015037 Kigoma Deep Cast 65m | ecosystem: Environmental > Aquatic > Freshwater > Lake | place: Tanzania: Lake... | reverse complement strand
TCAGCTTGGCAAGGTCCATTCCGGCACCGGAGATCAGGCGGGCATTTCCACCCTGGATGGGAACACTGTATAGATTTTGGAAGAGACGGGGACTATAAAACCGAATATTATTGGCAGCAACCAGCCGAGAGCTGCCGAACCAAAGGGATTGATCATCGGTGGAAAAATCAAAGGGGTAGTCGTTAGCTGAATGAAAGGTCAATCTCTGTGCCTGACCGCCGTTGACGGAAACGGTGAACACGTCGAAGTTACCATAGCGATCGCTGGTGAAGGCGATAGTTTTTCCATCATGGCTCCATACGGGCATCATGTCATGTGCTTCGTGTATGGTCAGCGGGCGGGCGGTGCCACCTTTTGCATCTACGAGGTAGATATCGCCTTTGTATCCGAAGGCGATTGTATTGCCATCGGGCGAGATAGCTGGGTAGCGCAGCCAGAGAGGTTGTGCCTGCAGTGAGTTGGGCAGATTAGTAAGGAGAACAAATGTGAAGAATAGTAGTCGTTTCATATACGCGCTATTTACAAGGAAGTTACAAAAACCTAGCTGATATAGGGCTGCATGAAATTGAGAGTAGTTTTTTGGAGCATTAACCGTAATAATTATACTTATCTTACTTTTTCAAGATATGGAAAATGAAAATCACGTATTTTTTTATAAATTAATCTTATTTTTTCAAGGTTTAATTCGGTGTTGATTTTTTGGACGATTTTTTCAGCAAGTTGAATACTTTCCTTATCTGCGTAAAACTTATCGTGTGAGAGTATAAAATCTTTTGGCTTGTCAAAACCAAATTCTTTCGCAAGATCTAATAACTTGCTTGGAATATGGTTGGATTTTTTTCGGTTAATGGAAGCAGATATGGGAATCAGGTTTTCAATGATATTTCCCGGTCCGCCAATTGATCTTGGGACAAAATGATCAATGTCAATCAAGTGTTCATTGGAGACTATTTTGAATTTTTGATAAACTTCTAATCGGATTTTTGTGGGAATATGCGTTGTCAAATTTTTTGAAGAGGACGGAATTTTTAGGGTAAAATTATCTTCAAGATAATACCAGACGGGCTGCTGCAAAAATCTCTTCTCCAGAGGAATTGCAAATTCAAAACACTCCGTATTTATCAAATTATACTCAAAACCCTTGATTGATAAAACAGGCAGTTTATCACTATAGTCTTTGAATTTAGAAATCCAGTAATCATTATCCTTAACATTGCTCTTATGTAAAGCGTAATGAACAAGTTCCTCTAAAGAATGAAATTTGAAGTTATCTACTTTATTAACTACACCTTTACCATAAATAGCATACCCATTTTGTGCTATATAAATACTATCACCTGGTTTAACATTAATACCTGTAGGATTTTTGTTTAAACTGACTTCACAATACCATCCGTCTTTTAAATTGAAGTCTACATCTTTTCTTTTAATTAAATGCTTAGACATAACTCATTACTTTTTTGCTCATTCTATAAGCTCTTCCCAATTATTAAATGATTCTAAAAAAGGTGGTGGACCAAGTAAAAATTGTGATGCATTTCTTACACGATCAACATCATCTTTCCATGCATAATCCCATATCGCTTTCAGAAGCATCATCGTCAATATCTGCAAGTGCTAAATAAATGAATGCCATTACATGAATTCTGATTAAGTTGATTGGTGTCATGGTTTTGTAGGTAATTACATGGTAAAATAAAAGACACCTCAATACAGGTGTCTGTTTTAATGTTGAATTATGCAATTTTTGACCTATTCAACAACATAAAACCTTCTATATAATTGATCTGCAATAAAAACAGCATTGATATCTTTATACTTAGTTGCCCATTCCTTAAATTTTGGATGGTCATGTATAGTCTTATAGTCTTTTTCTGAAGTCCAATGCCCGATTGTACAGCTTCGATATGTTTTAGTAGTGTCAGATGCATTTAACTTTAAATAGCTATAATAATTTTTTGAAAATCCTATTTCAGCCATAATGGTATTTATTTCTTTCAAACCAGCAATGTATGTTTTCTCCATTGCTTCGTTTTTTATGTCGTAAAGATGTACTGAGTTTATGGCCTTTTGAGCATAAGTTGAAACATTAAACACTATGACGCTTAGCATTAATAAAAAGGTGATTTTTTTCATATTGCATTATTTTGATTAATTGAGGAAAGTTGATTTTAGTAATGAAAATAGCAATTAATTATTTATTAACCTGTGCTTTTTAATTGTAAATATGAGTGTGCCCATGTAGGATCATTTACCCTTTTACCAGTCGAGGGTTTAAACTGAATTATCTTTCCGCCCTTTGCTGGCGGGCGATTCATCGAAAAATAAAAAAGCCGATTCATCAAAGAATCGGCTTCAGTTCAATAAAGTGCCCAAGACTGGATTCGAACCAGCACGCCGTTTCCAGCGCTACCACCTCAAGGTAGTGCGTCTACCAGTTTCGCCACCTGGGCAAGAAGAATGTAAAATTATGAAAAATAGGAAGCAAAATGACTAATCACTTCATAAAAGCCAGCCTGAAAGTCGTTCCTTTACCCAATTCTGAATTTTTAACCGTCAGCTTGCCATTGTGGTATTCCTGCACAATCCTGCGGGCCAGTGTGAGTCCGAGTCCCCAACCCCTTTTTTTAGTCGTAAATCCAGGGTTGAAAATTTCATTTTGAAGAGCTGCAGATATCCCTTTTCCTGTATCAGTGATATCAACATGTACCTCTTCTGCTTGCTCGATAATTTCAATGGTGATCATACCAACACCTTCCATCGCATCCAATGCATTTTTTAAAATATTTTCAATCACCCATTCTATCAATGCAGCAGACAACAATAAGTTTATTGGATGCGCAGGATGATTGACAATTTGAATTGATATTTTTTCAGATGCTCTTTTTTTAATGTAGTCCACTGCATGAAACACCAATGACACGATATCGGTCTCGGTTTTTTTAGGAACACCTCCTATCATACCAAAGCGATCTGCAATCAGTTTCAACCGATCGATGTCTTTTTCCATTTCTGGCAATACCATACCTGGCTCTTTGCCCTCCTGCAATAAAACATTCCAGCCAGCCAATGCAGAAATGGGAGTACCCAATTGGTGAGCGGTTTCTTTTGCAAGTGAAGCCCAGAGCTGATTTTGAATGGATTTGTGTCGATTGCTCAACCATGTCAGTATGATGATTGAAAAAATGACAACAATCAACAATTGGATCATGGGAAAATACCTCACCTGTTTGAGCAACAAAGATTCACCGTAATAATATCGATTGAATTTTTTTCGATCCTCCGACAAGTAGGTTGTTATATAACTGCCATTTTCTTTCAATTGCTGCAGGCGGTCTACCAAATAATTTTCGTCCTTTACTGCTTTCTCAGCATCTACATTTAGATAACTCATGATGCTGTCCTTTTCATCTGTTTCAATAACAGGGATATTTTTTTGCTCGGCAATGATTTCAGCTGACAAGGTTAAATCATCACCAGGATAAGCATTGGCGATCATTTTCTGTGCAGCCACCCACTCTTGCATGGTCTTCTCCTCCCTTTTTGAAATCTCCTCCGCCAAAAAATTTGAATAAAAATATGAACCGATGACAATGCCAATGGCTACGATGAAGATTGCTATTTTCCAAAAAGAGTATGTTCGCATATGAGAGCGGGTAAACAAATTTGATGAATTATAACATCTACACAAATTATTTTCATTGAGAAGCGCCTAAATTTGTTGGATACATGAATCTTTCACAACAATTCCCTTCAGTTGGAGTCGTAATTCTCAATTGGAATGGCAGGCATTTTCTTCAGCAATTCTTGCCATCAGTAATGGCAAGTAACTACCCGGCATTGAAAGTATATGTAGCTGACAATGGTTCTACAGATGATACTCTAGTTTTTCTGAAAAATAATTTCCCGGGGGTTCACCTTATTGAAATGAAACAGAATGCCGGATTCACAGGTGGGTATAACGAAGCGCTGAAATATGTAGACGATGAAATATTGGTTTTGCTCAATTCAGATATAGAAGTTGACCCCCATTGGATCCATCCTGTTGTTGACATGTTTTCGAGTGACAACAACATTGCTGCGATCCAGCCCAAAATACTGGACTATAAAAGAAGAGATCATTTTGAATATGCTGGTGGTGCAGGCGGCTGGATTGACAGCCTGGGATATCCTTTTAACAGGGGTAGAATATTTGATGAAGTAGAAAAGGACCTCAATCAGTACGATCAGAAAGAAGCCATTTTTTGGGCGTCGGGCGCTGCGATGTTTGTCAGGAGAGCATGTTTTTTTGAAGTTGGTGGATTCGATCCATATTTCTTTGCACATCAAGAGGAAATTGACCTCTGCTGGAGACTCCAATTGGCTGGTTACAAAATCATGGCATGTCCTGAATCGATCGTTTATCATGTGGGTGGCGGAACACTTCAAAAAGAAAATCCACAAAAAACATACCTGAACTTCAGAAACAACCTGATCATGTTGTTTAAAAACAACAGGGGGCTGCACAAATGGTATGTCATTGTATTCCGTCTCTTGCTGGATGCCATCAGTGCATGGAAAGGATTGCTTTCTGTTAATTTTCCATTTTTTGCATCCATTGCCAGAGCACATTTTAGTTTTATGAAATGGCAGTTGATTCATAAAAAACAAAGTATTTTTCCTCAAAAAAGAGTTCATTCACCCAAGGGAATCTACAAGGGAAAGATCGTATGGGATTATTTTATACTGGGTAAAAAACGGTTCTCCGAAATTGTTAAAAATTAAGCTGTTGATTTTATTCGGTTTTGCTACCTTTGCACTGCAAATAATACTCATGCAACAAAGTCATGTAAATCCGGAGGAACAAAAAGATTTTGGCAGAAACTGGGTTTCTTCCTCACGCTTTCTTTTCCATGTACAGCTATTTGCATTCCTCGCATTTGTAATGGGTGGCTGCTATGGCCTCTATTCCAAGCATTACAAAGGAAAACCAAAGGTTGAAGTGCAGGAAAGCTCCCTTTATACTCCAAAATACAAGTAAGAAAATAATTTGTCGGATTGCATTAATCGTTATTTTTGCAGCCCACAAAAGCTCTTATACTTGCGGAAGTAGCTCAGCTGGTAGAGCATAACCTTGCCAAGGTTAGGGTCGCGGGTTCGAATCTCGTCTTCCGCTCAAAAATTCCATCTCAGATGGAATTTTTTATTTTGAGTCGTATTGCTTTCGCCCGGGTGGTGGAATTGGTAGACACGCAGGACTTAAAATCCTGTTCGCCGAAAAAGCGAGTGCGGGTTCAAGTCCCGCCCCGGGCACTTCTCAAAATCTACATCATACTCTCTTAAACACAAATTGGAGTACAATACTGAACATGACTACAGCCATGGCCCCAATCACGTTCAACCAAAGCCAACCAATATCCGTGAAGGCATACATGCCCAAAACACATAATTCACCAAGAATAGCTGCATAAAAAACTGCGTTCCCCTCCACCTTTTTCAAATAAAAGGCTACCAAAAATATTCCCAACATCACACCGTAGAACCAGGATCCCAATATATTGATAGCCTCAATCAAGCTGCCCAAATTGGTGGCAAATTGCGCAAATACAATACAGAAAACACCCCAAAACAAAGTATACATCCTTGATAACCTGAACTCTTCCTCATCGGTCGTGTCTGCTTTGATAAATTGTTTGTGAAAATCGATCAAGGTGGATGATGAAAGTGCATTCAGCGATGCTGCAATGCTTCCCCAGGCTGCTAAAAAAATAACAGCAATCAATAATCCAATCAAACCATGTGGCATATGATCCATCACAAATCGTATGAACACATAATTGGTGTCATTGGTCTCAACCAAAATACCTGATTCTTTGATCAGAGATTTTAGTTTTGAGCGCAACTGCTCACCCTCCACCTGCAATTTTTTAAGTGCGACCACATTCTCGTCGTGATGCGCTTTTCCACTTTGAATAATCAGCTTTTTCTGATCGCTGATGGACTGATGGGCTTTCTCCAATTGAGTGATCTGCTCTTTGTATGCAGTCTTTTTCAACTTTGAGATGGCAAGGTCATTGAAATACAATGGTGACGTATTGTATGCATAGTAAACAAAAACCAATACACCTACCAGCAAAATGAAAAACTGCATGGGGATTTTCACAATGCCGTTCATTATCAGACCAATCCTGCTCTGCTTGATGGAGCTTGCGGTAAGATAACGACCAACCTGACTCTGATCGGTGCCAAAATATGAGAGCGACAGAAAAAATCCACCAATGATTCCACTGATGATATTGAAACGGTCATTCCAATTGAACCCATCCTCGGTCATTCCAGTGGTGATGACATTCATTTTTCCAAACTCCCCTCCAACTGTCAATGCCTCTGTCAATCCCATGCCTTCGGGCATCATTTGGATCAACAAATAAGCAGCCAAAAACAATCCTGCAAAAATGATGGCCAATTGTAGTTGCTGTGTATATGCAACTGCTCTCGCACCTCCGCTGACACTGTAGACGATCACAATACCTCCCATGATCACATTCGTGAGATAAATATTCCAATCCAATACAGATGAAAGAATAATAGCAGGGGCATATACACTGATTCCGGTTGACAATGCACGGGAAAGGAGAAATAAAAAAGAAGTGAATGTCCTGGTCTTTTTGTCAAACCTTTTCTCTAGGTACTCGTAGGCTGTGTAAATATTCAGTTTGTGAAAAATAGGCACAAACGTGATGCATAAAACAATGGTTGCAAGAGGGAGTCCGAAGTAATACTGCACAAACCTCATACCATCGGTGTAGGCCTGTCCAGGTCCGGATAGAAAAGTAACGGCACTGGCCTGTGTTCCAATCACACTGAGCATGACCATGTACCAAGGCAGTTGCCTGCCGCTTCTGAAGTATCCATCGATGTCCTTGGTTGATCTCCCTTTGTATACACCATACAATACCACCAAAAGCATTGTAAACAAAAGCACCAACCAGTCGATGAAACTCATCTTCTATCCCGTTTGTACAAAATTGCTGCAATTAAAATTCCTATCAGCAGTCCCAATGCAATTTTTTTCCTTACCAACGCAATCACAACTCCAATGGCGAGTCCCACAATGAGTCCAAATACAGGCGAACGGGTCGGATTACTTGACTTCATTCAATTTGGCATTTGGATTCGAAATGAGGTTGGCGAAGAGTCTGTATGCTCCTGGAACTCCTGCAGGCAATTCCCTGTAGAATACCAAGCCTGTATAAATAAATCTCCCTTTTCCTTCATTGCGAACGATCAGACTTCCATTCAAATCACCTTCATTTTGATCATGCATGGCCAAAACTGCGCGGTAATTAGCTGAAAAGGAATCAGCAAAATAAATTCCTCTTTCCTGTACCCATCCCTTGAAATCATCTGCAGTAATCTTGTTGGGAAAGTTCAACACTGGATCCTTTGGATCAATGAATTTTATTTCACAATCTTCTTCAGTGATCCTACCTCTTGAAATAGTAAAAGGCTTGGGTCCAATTTTCATTTTGGCAAGGAGTCCAGCGAAACTATTTGTATTGTATTGCACCACCATATTCCCACCGTTTCTGACATAATCCATCAACATATCATATTTTTCGTCCATCCATGCATGCACATTGTAAGCGCGTACGCCCAATACTATGGCATCGAAGTTTTTCAATTTTTCTGCTGTGATATCTTCCCTGCCAAGCTCCACCAAGTCATATCCCATCAGCTGAATAGCTTCAGGTACCTTATCGCCTGCACCTACAATGTATCCGATTTTTTTTCCAGTTGTCTTGAGATCCACTTTCACCACCACCTGCTCATTCTTGCTGAAATAAACAAGTGTCGGTATGTGTTCATAAGAAATAGAATGCATAAAGGGAGCATCATCTGTATCGCTGCTTTGTAAACTTTTGTTTGATGATGAAGCTGTGTTGATCAACACAGGCTTTTTGGCGACTGTAGATACTTTTGAAGGAATAACATATACCGGATGGATGAATTCACCAATGGCAGGATCAACATTTCTGAATGTAACAGGTACTTTCACCAACATCTGCTCATTACCGATGCGAATTGAAACACTGGCCTCAAAACTTGGCCTGTTCTCCCCCATGCCGATCAGCCGCTGATCTGTTACATTGAAATGACCCTTGTTCATGGAGTTTGCCAACCAATAAGGTTGAGAAACAGGATGATCAGTTGCAATGGACATCAACAAGGACTGAGACCAATTCACATTTTGTTTGAGAGCAGCATTAGGGGCCCATTGCTTTGCATTGAGTTCAATTTGAGAGACATTTACTTGCACATCAGATCTGTTGTTGATCGTAAGATTTACTTTCAGTGAATCGCCCTGTTTGATGAATTGTTTATCACTGATCGCCTCTATGTGAAATCCCATAACCATCCTGATCAACTTTTCCACTTCAGCAGTCTTTAAGTTCTTCCAATATTCATCTTTGATGCCTGAGAGTGCTTTGCGGATTTCCAGCAAGGCGTTGACAGAGGCTTCGGGGTGATTGACATTGTAAGAAGCAATCAATTGATCAACCAGTTTATTGATAGCAGACCCACCTTCTACCCTGTTCCATGAACAGTCAATGCCCTCCATAGGATCTTTCTCGGCAGCATCGCCGAGCGTATGAACAAAATATTCAGTAGCTGTTCCCCTGGCTGCAGCCGAACCGAATCCCTGTGAACGATGCTGACTCCTGCTGTCGGCAGAAATCTCGCCAATGCTTTTACCCAACAATGGCAAATAATCACCCACTTCTATTTTCATTTGATTGTCGGAGGTGGTATTGGTCCCAAAAAAACTGAAGGTATTCCACATGATTCTCTTCACCTTCCAAGTTGTAACGCCATACTTCAATTGCTCCGGAAATTTGTTGGGATCTGCTGCAGCAATGAATGCTTCTCTGGCAATCACAGCTGAACCCGAATGGTGCCCGTGTCCAGCGCGGCTATCCTCTGGGAAACGCGTGATGATGATATCCGGACGAAAATTTCTTATCACCCATACTGCATCTGAGAGGATTTTCTCTTTGTCCCAAAAACTGAGTGCTTCTTCGGTTCTTTTTGAAAATCCAAAATCAAATGCCCTTGAAAAAAACTGTTCTCCGCCATCCGTTCTCCTCGCTGCCAACAATTCCTGTGTTCTTATCAATCCTAATTCAAAACCCTGCTGATTGCCGATGAGATTTTGTCCACCATCTCCACGGGTCATCGCCATGTATCCGGTGCGGTACTGTCTTGCCCTTGCCATGTACGCAATGAGTCGCGTGTTTTCATCATCCGGATGTGCCGCCATGTAAAGAACGGAGCCAAGCACATTCAGTTTTTTCATTGCATGGAGAATTTCACCACTGCTCCATTGCTGAGACTTTTGTGCCTGTGAAGTTTGAAATAACATTGCCGAGAAGAAAGCTACAAGGGCCAGGTGCTTTAATTTGATCATAACAGGGAAAATGGAACGCATACGTTGATTATTAGTTGTTGCACTAAAATAAACAAATAGCCACTATGAATAAGATTTTAGCATTCATTTCTTTGCCATAACTCGATATCTTCATGGCATGAAAAAAGCAGTCAAAACTTTAGCTCTCACATTTTGGATAATCGCTATGGCCATCAGCCATGTCTGCGCGCAAGTCAATCCCTATCAGTACAGTATTTCAAAAACTGCTGAGGGAAAAAATGGAGCCGTTTCTTCGGCCCACCCACTGGCGAGCATGGTTGGATGTGAAATACTCAAAGCTGGAGGCAATGCCTTTGATGCCGCCATTGCAACACAACTTGCATTGGCAGTGGTCTATCCAGGTGCGGGAAACATTGGTGGCGGAGGATTTTTAGTAGCACATACCAAGAAAGGAAAAACAATTACAATCGATTACAGAGAAAAAGCACCTGCTGCTTCCAGCAGAAATATGTACTTGGATCAAAATGGGAATCCCCTGCTGGAAATGAGTCAGAACGGACATCTGGCGAGTGGTGTGCCGGGAACTGTAGCGGGACTTTTCAAGTCGCATCCATACGGTAAACTTTCTTTTGATAAATTGATTCAACCTGCGATTGACCTTGCCGAAAAAGGATTTGCCATTACTGCCGCAGAGGCAAGATCGCTCAATGGCTCCAAATCTGCTTTCATCAAATACAATACCATTCCACCAGTCTTTGTAAAATCAACTTCATGGAAAGAGGGTGATACACTGATTCAAACGGAACTCGCAGCGACACTGAAAAGAATTCAACAAGAAGGTGCAAAGGGATTTTATGAAGGAGAAACAGCAAGACTGATCTTTGAAGAAATGAAAAGAGGCAAGGGGAATGTCAGTTTGGATGACTTGAAAAATTACCAGGCAGTTGAAAGACCTGCCATCTCATTCGACTACAAGGGATATACCATCATCGGAATGCCCATGCCCAGTAGCGGGGGACTCCTCATGCAGCAAATGATGAAGATGATTGAAAGCCGAAACATAGCATCAATGGGCTTTCATACACCTGCATCTGTTCAATTGATGATTGAAGTAGAGAGACGCGCTTATGCTGACAGAGCGGAATTCATGGGGGATCAAGATTTTGTTCGCGTGCCTGTAAAAACCCTGTCAAGCAAAAAATATCTTGAAAAAAGAATGTCGGATTTTATACCTGGAAAAGCAACATCCAGCGATGTAGTCAAGCCAGGTAACATCAATCCAGAGAGCGAAGAAACAACCCATCTCTCTGTAGCAGATGCAGAAGGAAATGTTGTGAGCGTGACAACTACATTGAATGGAGGATATGGCTCTAAGACAGTTGTTGCCGGTGCAGGTTTTCTGCTCAACAACGAAATGGATGACTTCAGTGTAAAACCCGGCGTACCAAACATGTTTGGTGCTGTCGGCAAAGAAGCCAATGCCATCGCACCAGGAAAAAGAATGTTGAGTTCTATGACCCCAACAGTTGTACTAAAAAACAAAAAACCTTTTCTTGTAGTGGGAACACCAGGAGGAACCACCATTCCAACTTCGGTTTTCCAAACTTTGGTCAACATCCTCGAATTCAATCAAAGTCCCTTGGATGCCGTAAACCTTCCCAAATTTCACCACCAATGGCTGCCCGATCAAGTCGCCATTGAAAATGATTTCCCCTCCACTGTTCAAGATGCATTGAGCAAGATGGGATATTCATTTCAAAAGAGAAATCAAATCGGCAGAACAGAAGTGATCAAAATCAATTGGCAAGGCAAAAAAATCAAAAACATTGAAGCAGTGGCAGATAAAAGAGGCGACGACCATGCTGCTGCATATTAAACTGCATTATAACATTTTGTTGAACTACAGCTCTGGTCCAGATTGGTTAACTTTGTAGGAAACCTGGTTTCTGAAAAAAGCAGTTAAAATAATAGGCTATGTTATTGGAAGCATCCTGACGCTATACCTGTTGTTTTGGTTATTGTTGAAAGTTCCTTTCATCCAGCAGAAACTCATCAATATTGCAACTGATCAACTTTCCAAAACCATTCATACCGAAGCCAAAATAGGTGGAGTTGACTTCAGCCTCTTTAACACCTTCAATTTACAAGATGTACTGATCCGGGATGAACAAAAAGACACCCTGCTGTATGCAGGTAAATTAAGCGTGAGCCTGACTGACTGGTTTTTCACACAAAAGCAGTTCACGGTCTATTCATTTGGATTGGAAAATGCAAACATTCAATTGCAACGAACTGACAGCACTTGGAACCATGCATTTATCGGAAAGGCATTTGCCAGCAAGGATACCATTGCTAGTCAGCCGAGCCAATTGATGATTGATATCAAATCACTTGATCTTAAGAATGTTCAGTTTATGATCAAGGACAAATGGCGAGGGGAAGACCAATCCATCCAAATCGGGACATTGCATCTGAATGCATCAGAAATCAATCTGGCAAAAAAGAAAATATTGATTCAGGATGTTTATATCACAAAACCTCGTTACAAGATTTTTCAATACAATGGCAATCGACCGGATTCGCTGATTCCTGTTTCAGATCCGAATATCAAAGAACATTGGAACAAAGAGGGCTGGTATGTGCAAGCGAATGCGATTCAACTCGAAAAAGGACTGTTTCAATTGGACATTGATACAATTGGCACCACCCTTCCCTATTTTGATGGCGAACATTTTCAATTTGCCAACATCAATGGAAATCTTGATCAAGTAAGATTTGCAGGTGAACGAATCACAGCATCACTGCATCTTTCAACCAAAGAAAGAAGCGGATTTGAAGTAACTAAACTGCATGCAGATATGCAGTTGGACCCCAGCAGTATGAGCTTCAAAGACTTGAGCATTATAACTCCTTACAGCAGAATACAAAACTATTTTGCAATGGATTATTTCTCCTTCACAGATGATATGAGTGAATTCATTCACAAAATCAACATGAGGGGCTCTTTTCGAAACAGCATCATTGATCTAAAAGACATTGCTTTCTTTGCACCCGAACTCAATGAAATGCCCATCAAATTAACAGCAAACGGCATTGTGACAGGAACAGTAGATGATCTAAAAAGTAATAATATCAGTTTGAAATGGGGAAGCAACAGTGAACTCAAATGTAAAATCGACATCAAGGGACTCCCCAACATTGAAGCCACCCGCCACACTGCAAATAATATTTACATCAGCACCAATCCGATTGATTTTTATAAAATACATAACCAAATCAAGTCATCATTGGGTGTTGACCTATCCCCTCTCCAGTCCATGAAATATGTGGGTAACGCTTCAATGGTTGGAGACCATCTCAAAACAAAAGGAAAATTGAGCACATCTATTGGAGGCGTTCAAGCCGATGTAGACATCGCCAAACTTGGTTCAGATCAACTGGAGATAAAAACATCCGGAGACATCATACAGATGGAGTTGGGAAAATTGTTTCAATTCAATGACCTCCATAACACAAATGCACATTTCAATATTTCCTCGAAAAACGGCAATACCAAATTTGATACAAAAATTCACTCTATTGACTACAACAATTATACCTACAGCCATTTAGATGCATCAGGAAATTATGCTTCAGGTATTCTCACTGCCAACCTGGATATCAATGATCCAAATCTTGACGCCCAATTGTATGCAGGGATCAATTTCAAAGGCAGCAGTCCCACTACCACAGCTGTCTTCGAAGTCAACAAATCAAATTTACTCCCACTGCATTTCACTAAAAATCCCATTTCTCTGACTGGGAAATCAATCCTAAATATTGAAGGCGATAACCTTGACAATATAAGCGGTGAGGGAAGATTGGAAGATGTTGTATTTACAAAAAACAAGCGAAAATATATTTTCGACAGTGTAGTCATCAAGGCCGAAAAACATCAGGACTTTAGAAGCATAACACTGAGCAGCAATGATATCGAAGCCAATGTAAAAGGGAATTTTACATTTGAAGAATTACCTGCCACCCTGGGTTATTATTTTGGCGAATTCTATCCTTTTTATTTCAAAAAATCTCTTGCCCCAAAGAAAGAGCAGGACCTGATGTTTGATTTGAATGTAAAAAACGCCAATTATATTTTGGCGCTGACGGACAATGGATTGAATGGATTGAGCAACAGTAAAATCAAAGGAAGGATCAACTCTGCCACAAAAGTTTTTGAGCTTGATGCTACCATACCAAAAATTGCATACAACAAAACTGCTGTATACGACCTGGAACTCATAACAAGAGGAACTGCAGACAGTATCAATACCAGCTCAAAAGCGAGTTCGGTTGTTTTCAACGACAGCCTGTTTTTTCCAACCAATACCATTGAAATTCATTCTTCAAAATCATACTCAACCATTGATCTTACCACCAGTTCAAATCTGGCGCAATATGGAGCCAGACTCTCAGCCAACATTGAAAATATCCAAGATGGCGTATTGATTCATTTCAATCCTTCAAAAGTTGTTTTCAATGAAAAAACATGGAATACCGAGAAAGGTGGAGAACTGTTGATCAGCAAATCCAAATTTGATGCCAGCAACTTCAAGTTTGTGAACGGAGAGCAGTCCATCGGACTCATGACGCTCCCAATCGAAGCCAATCAACTGCAAATATTTATCCTTTCACTCAACAAAGTAAACCTGGGCGAATTGCTTCCGATCTTTATAAAAGAACCTCGCATTCAGGGAATAACAACAGGTGACCTTACCATAGAGGATCCGTTCAATCATTTAAAACTTTACCTGAATGCACAAACAGATAAAACGAGGTTTGAGGATGACTCCATTGGACTCACATCTATCAATGGATTTTGGGACAACCTGGAAAAAAAAGCAAGCTTTTTCTTTGAGTCTGAAAATCCCCTTTACAAGCTCAACGCAAGAGGAAAACTTGATTTAAAAGATTCGCTCAACAAAACCATTGAAACAGACATCAACATTCAAAATCTTCAATTGTCTGTTTTAAAACCATATTTGGGAATTGTTTTCAGCGATATGAGTGGCAAAGGAAATGGCTATCTGAGAATACAAGGAAATCTGGATGAGCCGGATTTGGTGGGAGCTGTAAAGGTATCAGATGCCAAAGTCACAATCGATTTCACAAGATGCACCTATACCCTTCAGGATCCAACCATCACGTTCACCCCGGATAAAATTGATTTCGGAACCATACAATTAAAAGATGCGAATGGTTATACAGCCAGTTTCAAAGGGGATCTCGAACATCACTTTTTCAATAGATTCAATTACAACCTGAGTGCAACTTCAAGAAAATTATTGGTTCTGAATACAAATAGAAGTGACAACAACCTGTTTTACGGAAAAGCAGTTGCCAGATTCAATTTTTCTATAACTGGTCCGGATGAATCGATTAAAATGTATATGAGTGGTGCTCCGGTTGACAGCTCAAGTATCAATATCCTTACTTCAACCAACAGCAAACAGTCGGCTGATGTTGACTTTGTTGTCTGGAAGACCTATGGAACTGAAATGAAATCAGCGGCAATTTCAAGTGGCAGTAATTTTGTAATAGATATGGATCTGGTAGCCAACCCTTTCCTGAGAATGAATGTTGTATTGGATGAACTGACAGGTGATATTATATCCGGTCAGGGCTCAGGTAATCTAAAGATTCACACTGGATCGAAGGAAAACTTCAGCATGATCGGCAGATACAATATTGAAAACGGTAGCTATAATTTTAACTTTCAGGATGTTTTCAAAAAGCCATTTAGGTTATTGGGTGGGGGAAGCAGTTATATCAGCTGGACGGGCGACCCCTACGACGCTGACATCAATATTGATGCACTCTATACTGCAGAAAAAGTGCGCATGAGCACATTGTTTACTGACCCAAGCAACCGGGGTATTTCTGGAGTAAGCTCTGATGTATTGAGAGAGATCAGCGATGTGGAAGTCAGATGCAATCTCACTGGAACCTTGAGCAGGCCTAATCCAAGCTTTCAGATTCTCATTCCGCAGGGAAGTGTTGTAAAAAACAATGCGACCATTGAAAACAAATTAAAAACCATCAACCGAGATGCGTTGGAAGTGAGCAAACAAGCAACTTACCTGATTGTATTTAAAAGCTTTGCACCACAAGCCGCAGTAGTGGCAAGCGATCTGAACTATGAATTGCTGAACAGCACCATTTCAGGTGTGATCAATGGAATTCTTTCCAACAGCATTCAGAATTTCTTTACAAAAATGCTCGGATCTTCAGTAGATGTCAACTTCAACTACTCCAGAACAATGACCACACTGGGTGGAACTGCAGGTGCAAACAGAACAGGGCCAAATAATTTCAGGGAAAATGTGAGTCTTCAGTTCATCAAAACAATGATGAATGATAAATTGATCATTACGTTTGGCAGTGATTTCAATTTTGCCGCAGGAGCAGCCTCCCTTGCCACCAGCTCTCAAAACTTTCTTTTCCTGCCGGATGTGAACGTAGAATATAAAATAACGCCGGATGGGAAATTCAGGACATCCTTCTTTTACAGAAGCAGTTTTGATCTGCTCTCTTCTTCAGGCAAAAGAGACAGAACAGGTGGTAATATATCGTTCAGAACAGAATTTGACAGGTTCTTTGAAAGAAAGAAAAAGACCACTGTTGAGAGCGATAAAAATGAACATTAGGTTGTTTTGAGTAACTGAATCTGCTCTGTAAACTTTTCTATAGAGAGCGCATCATCCACATTGAATGTTCCGATTCGTGTCCTGCGCAATGAAGACAAGTAAGCTCCGCATCCCAATGCCTCTCCAAAATCATTCGCCAAGCTTCTGATATATGTTCCTGTAGAGCAGACAACTTTAAAATGTACAACAGGCAATTGAATGGAAGTGATTTCAAATAAGGTGATTGTAATTGGCCTTGGGTCCATTTTCACTTCCTTCCCTTTTCGTGCAAGAATATAAGCGGGAGTACCTGATTTTTTAATAGCTGAGTGGGCAGGCGGTGTCTGCATGATTGTACCGGTAAACTGCTTGGTTGCGCCCATGATTATTTCGGTGGAAATTTCACTGCAATCAGCTTTAGAAACAGGGACTGATTCCAAATCATAGGTGGGTGTAGTAGCTCCCAACGTGAAAGACCCTGTATACTCCTTCTCAGCTGCCATGTACTCATTGATCTTCTTGGTAAATTTTCCTGTACAGATGATAAGGAGTCCGGTTGCCAATGGATCCAAGGTCCCAGCATGCCCAACTTTGCTGACCCCTGTCAGAATCCTGATCTTTTTTACAGCATCGAAAGATGTCCATGTAAGCGGTTTATCAATCAGCAATACTTTCCCGTTTAAATAATCATCCTTCCATTGTTCAGCTTGTGTATTGTACATTTGTCAAAGTTACCATTCTATAAACAAACCCTCCAAAGGCAGTCAATATGTCCCTTGCCCATCACCAGGACCATCAGATCAGATACAGACAGCAATTTGACAATGCCAAGCATTACCTGATTCCTTTTATTGCATCAACGATGCCACTTGATCAACATACACATGTATTGGATATTGGATGTGGTGATGGAGGTGTAATGGGGGCCATGTTGGAGAGGGGATGCAGTGCAACAGGAATTGAGTTGAACAAACTGAAATTCGAATTTGCATCCGAAAATATTGCAACACATATCAACAATGGCAAGGCTACTCTCATCAACATAAATATTTATGAAGAAGAAGCACTGGTCACTTTGAAAGAAAAATTTGACCTGATCATTCTCAAAGATGTCATTGAACACATCCCCAACCAGGAAAAATTCATCCCCTATATCAAACAGTTTTTAAAACCCGGTGGCCGAATATTCTTTGGCTTCCCCCCATGGTATATGCCACACGGCGGGCACCAGCAAATATGCGAGAACAGGTTCTTAGGATTCCTTCCCTACTTTCATTTGTTGCCTAAACCCCTCTACAGGGCAGTACTGAAAACATTTGGAGAGTCCGATGGCACTGTTCATGAGTTGATGGAAATCAAATACACAGGCATTTCTATAGAGAGATTTGAAAAAATTGTTTTGAACAGCAACTATGTGATTGAAAAGAAGCAGCCATACCTCATCAACCCCATCTACAAAGACAAATTTGGATGGAATCCCAAAAAACAGTTTGCGATCATCAATATGATCCCATTTATAAGAAACTTCTTAACCACCTGCGTATACTATGTCATTAGAAAATAAAAGATGGCAGCAATTTTTTTTTACAGCTATTCAAATTTCATTAGCTGTTTTGATCTTTACTGCATGCAACAATGAAGAAAGCAAAACAGAAAACATTCCTAGCGAACCAACCCTGCCTGCACCTCTAAACTTATCATATACAGTTGTCAACGCATATCCGCATGATACTGCTGCATTTACCCAGGGACTAGAATGGTATGGTGAAATATTGCTTGAAAGTACAGGCCTTTACGGTAAATCGACTTTGAGACAGGTTGAGCCAATGAATGGCAAATCAAAAAAACAAATCAACAATGAGAAAGATATTTTTGCTGAAGGCATTACTGTAATGAGGGATACGGTATATCAACTCAGCTGGGAGAATCATTTGATTTTTCTTTATGATGCAAAAACCTTGAAGCTGCTCGGAACAAAAAATTGGAACTATCAGGGATGGGGAATTACAAACGACGGCAATGCGCTCATCATCAGTGATGGAAGCGATAAACTATATTTCGTTGAACCCAATTCCATGCAGGTTAAAAATATATTGAGTGTTAAAGACCATATAGGTCCGGTTAATAATCTCAATGAACTGGAAATGATCGAAGGATATATCTATGCCAACAGATGGCAATATGAATACATATTGAAAATTGACCCCATGAACGGCAATGTGGTGGCTACTATTGACTTAACTGATATACTTCGGAAAAACAGCAAATCCGATTTATCCTACTTGTCACAAAACAATTCTACTGCCCAAATCAACGGAGCTGTGTTGAATGGGATTGCATACAACGCTGCCAAAAAAACAATTTTTGTGACAGGAAAACTTTGGCCTGAAATCTTTGAAATCAAGCTGCAATAAGGCTTTAGCGGGTTTATTAATATTTTAATTAACTTTAGGACTCAATTCGTTGAAATGATTGACACATTTGAGAAAATCCCCATAGAAATTCATGAAGACAGCAAATCGGCGTCTAAAAAAGTTGCACAGCAGATAGCCGCGTTGATCAAAGAAAAAGCCGCGAAAAGTGAGCACTGTGTATTGGGAATGGCAACTGGTTCTACCCCAAAAACACTTTATGCTGAGCTGGTAAGATTGCACAAAGTAGAGGGTCTCAGCTTCAAAAACGTCATTACATTCAACCTGGATGAATACTATCCCATGAAACCTGATGCTCCGCAGAGCTATCATGCATTCATGCACAAGCACTTGTTCCAGCACATTGACATCGATTCGAAAAATATTCATATTCCAGATGGCACCATAGAAAAATCATCCATGCATGCATATGCAGCTGCATATGAAAAAGCAATTGATGATGCAGGAGGGATTGATTTGCAAATTCTGGGCATTGGCTTGAATGGACATATCGGATTCAACGAACCAGGGTCGAGCAGAAACTCTTTAACAAGAATAGCAGCATTGGACAATAGCACAAGACTGGCCAACGCATATGAGTTCAGCAATATTTCAGATGTTCCAAGGTTGGCGCTTACCATGGGACTCTCAACGATCCTGAAATCAAAAAAGATTGTACTGCTGGCTTTTGGTGTTAGCAAAGCAGAAATCATTCGGTCATCAGTAGAAGAGAAAATCACTGAACGCATCCCAGCAAGTTTGTTGCAGGAACACTTTAATTGTGTTTTCCATTTGGATCAGACATCTGCATCCAAACTCACAAGATATGAATCACCATGGCTGGCTGGTCAAATAAAATGGACTGAGAAATTGATCAGAAAAGCTGTTTCAGCTCTCGCCATACAACTCAACAAGCCATTGCTCATGTTGTCTAAAGAAGATTATCTGAACGAAGGCTTGGCCGATCTGCTGGAGAAACATGGGCCGGTTGGGGATATCAACCTGAGGGTTTTCAACGGACTAAGAGATACCATTACAGGATGGCCTGGCGGAAAACCTACAGAGGAAGTCCCCCGTCACCCAGAAAGAAAAAATCCCGCTCAAAAACGTGTCATCATCTTCTCTCCTCACCCAGATGATGATATCATCTCCATGGGAGGCACTTTCCTGAGATTGGTTCAACAGGGACATGATGTACATGTGGGTTATCAAACTTCTGGAAATATTGCCGTCAGCGATGAGTTCGTATTGAGACAAATAGATTTTGCAGTTGAATTTGACGGTAGTTTTTCAATAGACACCAGCAGAGCCAGTAACATTTGGAAAGACGCAAAGAAATTCATCCAAACAAAAAAGCTACACGACAAAGACACTCCTGATATTAGAAGCATCAAAGGCATGATCAGAAGAACAGAAGCCCGTGCAACATGCAGGTATGTGGGAGTAAAGGATGATAACATCCATTTCATGAATTTGCCATTTTATGAAACCGGACTCATTGAAAAAAATCCCCCTACCGAAGAAGATGTTCACATTCACATGGAGTTGATCAAAAAAATCAAGCCGCATCAAATTTTTGCTGCAGGTGATTTCGCCGATCCACATGGAACACATAAAGTTTGTTTCGAAGTTATGTTTGAAGCTTTGAAAAGATTGAAAGCAGCCAATGACCCTTCTGTTGCTGATTGCAGACTTTGGTTGTACAGAGGTGCTTGGGCTGAGTGGGATATTTGGGACATCGACATGGCAATACCCATGAGTCCGGATCAGATTCTGGAAAAACGCAATGGAATTTTCATTCATCAATCTCAGAAAGATGGTGTTGTATTCCAGGGAAATGACAGCAGAGAGTTTTGGCAGAGGGCTGAGGACAGAAATGCTTCAACAGCTCAATTGTTTGATCAGTTGGGATTGCCGCAATATGCTGCCCTTGAGGCTTTCATGCGCTACGAATACTGAGAAATACGCCTGTCCTATCATATAAAATATTTTCATTAAATTTGCACCCTCTAGGCCCCGTAGCTCAACTGAATAGAGCATTTGACTACGGATCAAAAGGTTTCAGGTTTGAATCCTGACGGGGTCACGAAAACCAAACATAACCCATTATAAATGAATAATTTGCGATGGGTTTTTTGTTTTTGGTTAAACATTGGTAAAACAACTCATACATTCTCTTGCAGTTAAACGCATCAATTTTCGCAACTGATAATTGAATGTACGGATAAATTGGTTATCACAAATCACAGTTGCTACTTCCAATCACACGCAAGTTTATTCTAGAGAAGAAGCTATCATCACTGAGTACCTCTTTCAGAATATTTGACGACTAGCTTGATCACAGATAAAATAATTTACATGCGGATTAGATAGCTATAATGACCCCCCGCAAATAAAATTTAATTACAAGCCCCCCATATACTTCTCAGTTAGCAGTACTTCATGAACCAACCCCACCTCCTTTTTGAAGCTCCGCTAACCCCCTGACATCTGCTATAGGAGCTACCTCTCTCTAACCCCAGACATAATCAGGATATCCAAGACAAGAAGGTTATACTAACCATCAGCTCTACCTGCATCTTACTAATCATCTGCTCCCCCGCATAAACTTACTACCTGGTTTACTTGAACTACAACAGTGGTGCACAACTGAAAAGTACTCGTATGACTTGGCTAGTATCTATTAATCACAATTAAAAACCACAAACATGGTAACAATCACCAACTTCTACGAAGTAGAACGCAAGGATGGAACAAAGTTCATCAGCTTAGAACTAACCGGGCAAGCTGAGCTCATCCAATCACAAAACACAGGTAAATGGTATGCCACTGTACGCAAATGCAGGATACCGTCCACCTTTGATGCCAACATAGCTCAAAGTATGCTTGGTCAAAGGTTGCCAGGTGAAATACTCCGGACAATCTGTGATCCGTATGATTTCACAAACCCACGTACTGGCGAAGTAATGCGTTTGCAGCATAGCTACGCGTACAGTCAAGACAGCAAGCAGGAAAACCTGATTGGACACACCCGTGTCATGGAGGTAGCAAGCTTGTAAAAGAAGCCACAAAGTCCCAAATAAAAGGAGAGGTTGTATCTACAGCAGTAGGACACCCACAGACAAGGATTGATATCCACTACCACTACATAAGACTGGTAAGATCAAACCTTCCTTGTGGTTAGTGGGTGCTTTGTGCACGGGGATCAGTGTAAAAGCTGGTCCCCTAATTTTAATCCCTGAGGCAACGAACAGAGAACCCATTTACCTTATTGGTGGTGTACCTGTAGACATTGCCATAGTCGTAATTCAGGAGGCGGGACCAGGCATAGTAAGTATTGAGCTCCGAAGAACTCCACCAGTAACCGAGCTTCCCAAAGTAGTAGAATGAACCATTGCCGTCACGGAAACCGCCCGGAAGACCTGAAAATCCGCTGCTATTGGTGCCGTTACCGTTTTCAGCCCAGCCCTGCTTGGATTTCATTTTAGCACCTGCTTTTTCTGCTCCACCCAAATAATCAGTAAGTATAGTCCATTCGGCATCGGAAGGAATATGATACCCAACAGGCGCGAGACCTCTTGAATCACTTACTGCATACCAATTATACAACTTACCATATTTTGCACCATTTGCTGGTGCGTTTTCATAATAGCACCAAGCTGGTTGTTTGTTTTCTCGTGCTCTATCCCATTCTTCATTTGTTTTCGCTTGAGGAATAGGGTCTCCGTTTCTAAAGGTTGAAACATTCAAATTTTCCGCCATCCAAACCTGCTCCCCAATTTTCACTGTCTTATACACTCGTCCATCACGAGGGTCCTTGAATGATCCGTATTGCTGGGCAACCGATTGCAAGC
>Ga0194128_10003887_pt1 | contig 22357 bp, 22 predicted proteins | sample TA2KigCa65mmetaG_FD_148650 | JGI IMG/M metagenome (GOLD analysis project Ga0194128, IMG submission 148650) | Freshwater microbial communities from Lake Tanganyika, Tanzania - TA2015037 Kigoma Deep Cast 65m | ecosystem: Environmental > Aquatic > Freshwater > Lake | place: Tanzania: Lake... | reverse complement strand
ATCGCTGTCGCTCTGCAGGGGCACTAGAGCGGCGCGGGCTGCCGCCGACAGCTCGGCAGGGGCACCGGCCACCTGCCCACCACCCAAGGCTCCGACGGCTCAGAAGCGTGAGCCAGGCGTCTGCAGGAACCCCAGCTCCTCAGCACTTGATATCCGCCCTAAAGCGGCATTGCGGTGGGGGAAGCGGCCAAAGCTGACGATCACATCACGGTGCCTGCTGGCGACATCAACAGTGCAGACCCACACTCAACTTGTCATTGGCTTGCCATCATCGCCTACATCCAGTTCTCCTGGATCCTCGCAAGCGGTGGCATCAATGCAGGCAGTTGCATCAATTGATCCGTGATCGCGAATCAAATCGTGATTGCGATCTTGCCCCGGGATCCGCCCGCCTCAAGCTTGCGGTGTGCATCGGCAATCGCATCCAGCGGGTAGACACGATCGATCAAGGGCCTGATCTGACCGCGGGAGGCCAGGTTCGCGACCGCTTCAATCTTGGCCTTGGTTCGTTCCATAAAACCAAAAAAAAGAGTCTGATTGCGCAGTTGCATACCGGCCAGGCTTCCCTCCACACTCACAACGGTGGCGAGCTTGCCGAACGGGCGAACACAGGCGGTGCTGCGACTGATCGTATTGCCACCGACCGTGTCGAAGGCGGCGTCGACGCCGCAGCCCTCGGTCAGACGATTGACAGCCCCCCTCAAAGGCGACCGAGCGATAATCAATCATCTCGTCGGCACCCAGCGATCGGATGAGATCGGAGTTGTCCTGGCGTCCGGTGGCAAGCACCCGGGCACCGGACGCCTTGGCCAGTTGCACGGCCATCGATCCCACCCCACCAGCGCCAGCGTGCACAAGCACCGTATCCCCCGGTTTGGTCTGGAAAAAACTGATGATTGCGTCATAGGCCGTCATCGCCGCCAGCGGCAGTGCGGCTGCGGCTTCAAAGGTCAGGCAGGCCGGTTTTTTGACAACGATCTCAGCATCCTCAACGTGATACTCGGCATAGGTTCCCTGCCTGCCGAAGATGCGAGCGCTGTAGCACACCTCATCACCCACCTTCAGATGCTGCACCTGTTCGCCAACGGCTGCGACGGTGCCGGCCGCGTCGTAGCCGAGGATGGCTGGCATCGGCACATGGGCCCAGGCACCATTCTGGCGAATCTTGTAATCCACAGGATTCACGGAAGCGGCATGCACCCGCACCAGCACCTGGCCTGCACCGGGCTGGGGAATCGGCATGTCAGCGATTTCAAAAGTCTCAGGCCTGCCGAAGGCGCGGATGATGGCAGCTTTCATGAAACTCCTGCGGGCGGATCAGCGCTAAGCTGGCCATTGCCTGCTCGGCAGAAATGCGTGATGCAGCGCAGCGCCTGGGCCCATGCTGTCCGCGCCGGGACACAGGCGCAACCTGTCCGTACACTCTCAGTACGACAGTCGCGTCTGGTAGGGATGACCACCCACTTGTTCCGGCGCTGTCTGATCGAAGCAGGAGGAACGGCGTTTCTTGCCCACACCATCGCCCGGGCCAGCCATTCGTCTTTCAATGGCTTCCAGCAAGCCCTGTTGGTAGGCCTCACGCTGGCCATGCTCATCCATGCGTGTGGTCGCACGAGTGGAGCTCACTTCAATCCAGCGGTCACCCTCCTGCTCAATCTGGAGCGCTGGGGCTGGAAGGGCCTTGCCAGGCGCCCCGGCTGGATCGAAACCCTGAGTTATGGGTTGGCCCAGTGCCTCGGAGCGGTGCTGGCGCTGTGGCTCGATCCTGTTGCTGGCCTCACCCAGGGGTTCGGCGTGGCCAACACCATGCCGGAGCTGCTCTACACCTTCGTGGTGCTTTCCCTGGTCCACGTCTGGAGCCGCGAAGGCAGGATCTGTCCGTTTGCCCAGCCGTTGGCCGGTGTGGTGCTCGGTGCAGGGGTCGCTGCTCTGGTGATGCTGGGCGGCCTGGTGGGAGCTGGGATCTACAACCCTGCCATTGCCGTTGCCCTGATCGCCCAGGGCATCGGCGGCGTTCCCCTGATGCTGATCGCCCAGGCCGTCGCCCTGGGGATCGCCCTGCTGATCTTCGTGGGGAAGGCCTCCGGCATTCAGGGGCCTTCCTCTTCGCAGCCCTGAAAATCCCAGCCGCGGCATGCTGTCCCATGGGCTGTCCCATCACGCCAGCAGGGTGTGTCAGGACAGCCGCAGGGACAACCGAAGCTTTGGGGTGACTGACCCCTCGCGACCAATACCCCCTAGGTACCAAGATGAGATTCGATCAGCTGGGCGATGTCCTCATAGCCGAGGAACCGCGCAAATTCAGCAGGGGTATGTCCTTGATGGGAGCGCTGCTCCAGCGGTACCCCATTCTCCAGAAGGATCTTGACATTTTCCATGTGGCCGTGCCAGCACGAGTCGTGCAGAGCGGTATAGCCGTTGTAAGGGCCCTGTGCCGTGAGATCGATTCCGGGAGCCAACTCCAACAACACCCTCAGGGCCTCGGGACGACCTGCGTAACACGCTTTGTGGGCGGGTGTGGCGGCCATCAGATAGTCGTTGATCGTCTCTTTTGCTCCCGCTTCAAGCAGGGCGCGCACGATCTCGCTGTGACCCAGGAAACAGGCAACCAGAAGCGGGGTCTGGCCGTCATTACCTGAGCCAATGATCGGTGAGAGGGCATTCACATCGGCACCTTTCTGAATCAGGTCCTTGACCGCCGCCACATCTCCAGCCATCACAGCAGCCATCAATGGCTGCTCGGCTATGTGACGTTGATCCGCATCGCGCTTTTCTTCGCAGAGCTTCAGAATATCTCGTCCCCAGGCTTCATCGGACGGAGTTGTGAATCCTGCCGTCCACACCGGATCGGTCCCCAGAAAGTTGAAGACGGTCTGCTGGTGATGCCCCACAATGGTCACGGAAGCACCTCGCTGCAGGAGGAATCGCACCATGCCTACCTGCTTGCACCAGACAGCATCGATCAGAGGCGTGTGGCCGGTGGCTGCGGATTGCAGGTTGATGAAAGCACCGCGATCCAACAGCATTCGGGCTACATCCGTGATGCCGCTCTGCGCTGCCTTGTGGAGTGCCGAGGCCCCCAAGGAGGAATCAACCGTGTAGATATCTGCACCGGCATTGAGCAGAATCTCAACGATACCTGGCAGACCCCGCGCGCAAGCCAGCATCAGTGGGGTTAAATTGCTGCCGTAGCGGTTGTTTACATCCACACCGTCGGCAATGAGTCGTGTGACCTCATTGCTGTTGTTGAGCTCGATTGCCTCAAAGAGGGCAGTGGTCAAGGCAGTGCTGATCATTGGGTGCACCTCTGCATGTTGAGAACCTCAGCACGTTGACGAAGAGGGAACATGGTTGGAATAGGTGACTAGCGGATCATTCCATCGAGCTGAGACATGTCGAGCCCTTCCTTAGCGTAGTGAGCGCGGGCAATTTCAAGCAGAGTGAAGCCGTCGTCGTAACCAACCATGTTGCCGTCGTTCACGTTGTCAACATAAATTAGTCCGCCTTGCAGGTGGAAGAACGCAATCATGTCCTCTTCGCCGTCGGAGACTAGCGTGTGCATCTCCCCAGGAGGTTCATAAATATAGGTTCCTGCAGTGGCGCGCCATGGATGTTCCAGGTATCCCCATTGGCCTTGAATGGTGTAACCATGCACAATGCCAACGTGGTAATGGGGATTGAGCTGTGTGCCAGGAGGAAGTCTTAGAAGGTTGGCAAAGCCACCGCTAGTGACATTGAAATAGCAAGCCTGGAAGGCACCAGGGCCATAGGGAATCCAAAGCTTTTCGTTGTGGATATCAGTATCTATGGCGTATTCATGGCGTGCACGCTTGCCTGGATCCAGTCCATCTGTCTGAAACTTAAACTGCGTTAGGGAGTGTTCGCCGCCACAGGCCGTCATTGCGCAAAGAGCAAGATCAAAGGTGTCCTAGCGCCCACCTGTCCCAAACGAACGGTCCATAAGGTTTTCTTCCGGGTTTAGCTTGTTCAAAGGTTACAAAATCAGACAGCCCATCAAGCTCCGTTGTCTGCTCTCTATGCCGCATCGGTGTTGGACTCCGAACAGAGGTTCGCGGCTCAGTTTTCCTGCCGAGCGCGCAGGTTCTGGACGGGGGGCAGCCTGAGGTGTGGTACAGCGTTACAGGGTGCCTCAAGAAAGTGCAATAAAGATGCGCAAGGTGCATGCACTTTTCCGTGTGAGGAACACCCATGAAACTCTTCCAGCAACTGCTGGTTGCTCCTGCAGCTCTTGGTCTGCTGGCCCCCGTGGCCGCTATCGCAGCTGAGTTCAACCTGGACGGCGTCAACAAGTACGCCTCCGAGGAGCAAGTCACCAGCATCTCCCAGTTCTCCGACGTCAAGCCCACCGACTGGGCCTACCAGGCGCTCTCCAACCTGATCGAGCGCTACGGCTGCGTTGCCGGTTATCCCGACGGCACCTACAAGGGTGGCAAGGCGATGACCCGCTTTGAAGCTGCTGCCCTGCTCAACGCCTGTCTCGACCGCGTCACCGAAGTGACCGACGAGCTCAAGCGCCTGATGGCCGAGTTCGAGAAGGAGCTGGCGGTGCTCAAGGGCCGTGTTGATGGCCTCGAGGCCAAGGTGGGTGAGCTGGAGGCCAACCAGTTCTCCACCACCACCAAGCTGAAAGGCCAGACCAGCATGGTCGTTGGTGGCGGGGCCAACACCGGATTTGGGGATGAGGTGACCTTCAACTATGACGTGCGCCTGAACCTCGACACCAGCTTCAACGGCAAGGATTTGCTGCGGACGACGCTGCGCGCGGGCAATTTCGCTGAATCGGCATTCGGCAACATCAGCACGATCCTGGAAGCGGCCTTCCAGGAGGATCCCCAGGCAGATACGGTCAGCATCGACCGTCTCTTCTATCAGTTCCCGATTGGTGACAGCTGGACAGCAACGGTAGGCGCCAAGGTGCGTCAGGACAACATGCTGGCCATGTGGCCCAGTGTCTATCCTGCCGACACTGTGCTGGGAATCCTTACCTATGCAGGCTCTCCCGCTGCTTATAACTTGAATCTGGGTGGGGGCATTGGCCTCTGGTACCAGAAAAACGGCTTCAGCCTCAGCGCTAGCTACGTTTCGAACGAATTGGATGCCAGCGATTCCACAACCGGTATCGGTGAGGGTCTGACAGCCACATTCCAAGCCGGCTATGCAGCAGAACGCTGGGGAATGGCTTTCGTTTATTCCTACAACGATTTTGGCGCCGGCAGCAACACCGGTGGCTATGTAGGGTTCATGAACGAATGGAATGCGCTGGGCCTCAGCGGCTACTGGCAACCATCAGAGGCCAGCTGGATGCCCTCGGTGAGCGCTGGGTTTGGCTACAACGATGCAGACACCACGATTGGCGACCAGGACATCTGGAGCTGGATGGTGGGCCTGCAGTGGGTGGATGCCTTCGTGAAGGGCAACGTGCTGGGTATGGCCATCGGTACCGCGGGCCAGATCGGCCAAGGAAGTTGTGGTACAGCGCTGTGTCCCGGTGGCCTTTGGGCTGAAGATGGTGAAGACACCCTGGCTTATGAGCTATGGTATAAGTTCCAGGTTACCGATAATATTACCGTGACTCCTGCTTTCTTCTATATCGAGATGTCGGGGGCTGACGATACCTACGGTGGCCTGATCAAAACCACATTCCGTTTTTGAGTCTAGCAATGATCTAAACTTGCCTCAAAAGCAAGATGGCTTCAACCCCGGTCAAGGCCGGGGTTTTTTGTGGTTCCTCCCACGGCTTTCACTCCAATGGATCAAGGATGAGCCCGTATGCGTGATGACCACACAACCAAACGGTCACTGCGATGAGGAAATCCACGCGGATGCATGAGGTGAGCACTCAGCACAGCCAGAGCAGCGGGGAGCGGAAGCGCATTCACAGCACAGCCAGGTAATTGATTATGAACAGATCATGCCGACATTGAAGCCCGTGGCAAGACTGGAATTCATTGATTGAAAACAGGACATGTTTCTGATACCCGCCCACGCAACTGAACTGCTGGACGACCATGGCATCCGATGCATTTCACTGCTTGGCAATGTGCACAGGCGCCGCTGGGGCTGGAATCCCTTTGATCCCCTCAATGCCATGACCCAGGTGACGGATACCATCTGGGAGTACCACTGTCCGCTAGAAGGTAGGCGCCTGCCTGATGTCTCAGGGCAGTATTCAGTACGGTTTGTGGTTAATCACAATCCCCAGAGGATTCTGAAAGCGGATCCTTTCTCAGCCGTCAATCTATGCTGGCAGCTGCATGAGACGCCGGATGGCAAGGGACTACACAACATAAACTTTACATTAAGTGATTCTCAGGGCATCACTTTTCGCGTCAACACGCAGGATCTAAGCTTACAAATCGTCCCAAGTAGCAGAGACGAATCCGTACAGCCTGTTTCTGAATTCACATCGTATGAGTTGAATGGTTTTATTTGGGATGAGGCTTCGATGTTTGAAAAGTTTGACCCTCGAATGCCTGGTCGCTCATTTCAAAAGGTTGAAGAGAATCATTGGATTGTTGATGTCCCATTATCAAAGACTGGCGGCATAGACTTTCGAGCAGATGGCGTGTACCAGTTCCTGATCTCAGCCAATCAATCTGAGGACTTTGGATTTGGTTCTCTCAATGATGGTTCTGGCGGTCTTGTGCAAGGAACGGGCTTCAGCAGCAGTCATGGTGGATCTCGTCATTCTGGCTCAACGGTACGAGTTTATGAAAATGGTAGCTATCGTTTTCATTTGAAAAACCCTACTACGGACCCTTCCATCGAGGTGGAAAATCTTGATCCAATGGGTCTTTCACCAACACTTTTGAATGACCGACTCTCATTTCAACTGCTAGGCAGTATTTTTGATTCTGATCAATTTGATCCTACCAATCCAAGCCGTGTTATGTTGCCTACTGAAAATTCTTCTGTTTATCGATACTCGTGCTTAGTCACTCCAGGTTTCCATAGTGTCAATGTTGCGATCAGTGGCGAGCTCTTCCTTGATACGATGGGGATAGGTAGTTGGCTGAATCTAAGTGACAAGCCAGCATCAGCACTTCAATGTCAAACTTGGCATGGCAAACCTCATGAAATAAATATATGCTTCTATCTCGCATCAATAGGTCAAGATAAGGTTGAGGTCGAGTTCTCATTTCATTCAGAAAATGATCGACTCGACATTCAGGTTTGTAATGGTGATGGCTCGTTGCAACCTCTTACCATGCTTGACGAACTGTCACTGGTTGGCAGTTTTGACTCTCCACTTGTGCCATGGGCACCAGAGTCTCCCAAAAACCTCATGGTATCCCTTGGTGGTGGACGGTTTGAACGAGTCCTTCAACTTTCAGCTGGTAAAACATATAACTATAAGTACGTTGCTAATCGTTCGCCTTGGCTGATTACCTTTGCCGATTATGAACTTGACTGTTATGGTTCAGACTTTATCGGGCAACCAGAGCTCTTTGGAGATCCTCGCCTCTCAGCCCTGCGCCGCTTCGGTCGATTGACCTCCCATGGGAATCCTCCTGCCCTTGAGTTCACGGCGATGCACTCTGGCCCGTATCACTTTTATGCGGACCTGACAACTGGATGCTATTCTATCGCACCCTTTACCTAGCTCCAAGTTTCATACTGCTAGATTGGCATCTAGTTTATATTAAAGGCGATGCATATGCGCTCAGCGTTCCCTTGGATGGGTACGGTTTCATGGGGTAGATAGCTTGGGAATATCACTATTCTGCCGACTTCTGGCACCACATCATATTGTCCCCACCTCGAAAAGGCCAGATTCCCTTCACGGGTTGTGCTTGATGAGGTCTGAACTGGTGTTTGCAGATAGAGGACGCCACTGATGATGCCTTCGGGATGGACGTGTCGTTTCTGATACCCGCTATCCCGTAGAACCACTCCCCAACCGCTAATATGGCGCTTAGCATTGTTCCTCAGCTGTTTCAGCCATGGATTCGATGTCTGAGCTTGGATATACATGTCTATCGCCTCAAAGATCCTTTCGTTAAGCTCACGAAAAGATTGATCACTGCAATCTGCTAGAACTTCGTGCGTCTGAAGTCCTCCAACTGTGGGCTTGCCAGCGCGGTTCAAGACAAGAGTTGGACTGGATCTAACGCTAGTTATAAGCTTACTGACGAGAATCTCGTCTGGTTCCATGATGCCAGCCGTATAGACAACTCTAGAAGCCTCAAGATAATCACAAAGTGATAGGGCTTCATAGTCTTGAGTCCGAAGCTCACTCGCTGCTGCGAGGTACTTGAACTGGTTAAGCTCAGTCCTCATGGCAAGCAGCGACTGCTTTGCCAGCTCCCACTGATGAGTCTCTATATAACCGTAAAACTCTGCCAACTCTCCGTTGGGTTGATCCCGTTCATCGATCTGTCTCAATGCTGCAATCGCCTCGGGTGCTGATGGCACAATCTTCAGACATTGATTGAGAGACAGCCTGGCCTCTTCATGCCTACCCAGCATGAAAAGAAACATTGCAAGATTGTAATGCCCTAGAAATTGTTGAGGTACTGCTTCTGTGACTTCGCTGTATAACGCCTCGGCTTCAATATACCAACCTTTTTCTGAGTAGAGGATGGCAAGATTCGTAAGCAGACCAGGATCCTTCGGATTCCAAGATAAAGCTCTCTTGATGACCAACTCAGCTCGATCAATCTGGTGAGTCTGCATGAGCCGAGCACTTAATAGAACGCAGATCTCAGGCTCTGTTGGCATAAGGAGGTGCAACTCGTTTAAAATATCAATCTGCTTCTCGATACGACCAGACCTGAGTGCTGCACTCAAGCAAACCTTTAGTACTCTCTGATCGAGTTGAGCAGAACAATTAGAATTATACTTATCCAAGGCTTCGAATATATCCCCGTCTCGATTTGCAAGATAAAGACAACGGATATAATGAAAAAAACTGTTTTGATTTGCTTTGTCTAAATACCAGGCCTCTTGAAATAATGCTGCTGCTGTATCAAGGTCACCACAGCTGGCCAGACTAATTGCTTGATTGAGCTTTTTAAATGCAGAAGTCATTTAGTCCGAATGACAATAAGAAAGGGCGCAGAGTCAAACCATGCGCCCGTGGCACCTAGGTTTCGGAAATCAGCTAGTCAATGACTGTGAATTCATCTTCCAGCTCAGCATCACGCAGGCCCTGAGCAACAGCTGCATTGAGGCCCTTTAGCTTGACACTAAAACTGGCTCCACGTTGTTGTGCCGTAAACAGGAGGTAGTTCCAGCCTATATCATCAATCGTTTTGAGATTCGTCATATCAAGTATAATTCCTTTCAAACCACTTAGCTTTTCCAGTTCTTTTTTAAACAATGGTAGCGTGCATCGTGTTAGGTCGCCATCCAATGCAAACATGCCAATTCCCTGTTCGAAACTGATGAGATCCGCGCTAAATCCTAAACCTGCGGGGTTTATCCTAACACGAACACGCAAAGCCCGATCAGAGTCTGGTAGGTTGACGACAAGATTCTGACGATCAAAGTCTGTATAGCGCTTATCGTCAATCCATACATCTGCTAGTTCGACACTGCCAGTGGGTAGCAAGTCTGGAGCCACTCGAAGTTTTTTATCAGGCCAGGCACCTGGATCAGGTTTGAAGAAGAAATCCATCGACTGTTTATTGACCAAAAGATTGGAATAAACAGCCGCTAAGAAGCATAGCTCAAAAGAGTGGTACCCCGCCATAGAATGACTTCCTTTTCCACGTTCAGTGCCAAGGGCATAGGGTTGTCCATTGGCCAAAACGTTGAAATAAATACCACCTTGTTCATAGTCTAAAAACCATCCATTATAGAATGCACTACCCTCACGGGCGAATCGCAAATAATCGGGCTTGTCATCATAGACGCCAGCCATGATGTAATAGGCAAGGATACCTTGCTCTTGCTGCCACCAAGCCTTCCGGTCATGCCATACACGACGATAATGTTCCTCACCTTCCTTTAATGTCCTTTCCATCATGTCATACCATCCACCGCGTTGATTGTCGCAACCTGCAGCTGGTATCGCATCAGCAATTTGATGGGCGAATGTTTTGTAGCTATCCTTTTCAATCAGGCTGTGCATTCTAGTGAGGTTCCAAGCAACTTTTAGGTTGTGGCCAACGACACAACGTGCTTTGTGGATACCCCACGTTAGGTCGTGAGTCCAATCCTCGTAGAACTTTTCATTCATGAACGGACTGTATCCGTAATCAGGAAAGTGCTCGCAGATTGTATCAAATGTATCTTCAAGGAACTTGGAATAACTCTCTTCTTGAGTTGCAAGATAAAGATTAATCAGATAAGCAGGGGCGTGGTCGCCAACCGAATTCCAGTTTTTCTTTCCTTTATTGACCCCCAGCGAATCAGCCTTGGGGTTGAAAGTTACGGGATCAACATGTGAAAAATAACCGCCATAAGGGCCGTGGTCTTTATAATATCGATTTAAAAAAGCTATGGTTTCATCAATGTCAATGCGAATGTCGGGATTCCCGGTAATCCTATATGTCTGAGTGGGTCCAGCTAGTGCGTAAATCTGCTCATAGCAGGGAATCGCGTTTCCACCTTCATCACCACCTGCCGTTGATCCCATATACTTTCTTACGCTTCCATCACTTTGGATGTCAATCTGGCTATACCAATAGCATATTCCCTCAGATTTATTTTGGTGCCGGAAGTATCGTTGTATATATTCTGTACCCTTCGTAGCAGCATCGTACGCTCGTTCGTCACCTGTCATCATGTAAGCCGTTGCGAATCCGTAAACCAATCGCGAGATGGTATCTAGATTCTGAACCCCGTCTAGTTTCTTGCCTTCTGCACTCAGATCTGTACGAAACTTTTTAAAATCAATCGTTTCGCCTTCATTAACATTAAATTGTGCCTCTAGATAGAAGTTTAGAAGTTGTTGGATCTGGTTAATCCACCAGTTTTGGTCTTCAAACCGAAGGTCATCTGACGAATGACCAAACAACAATAAGTGCTTTGCCTCAAACTTTAACTGATCGGTCTCAGGATAGAAAAGTCCGTAAGCATGGATGAAACGACCTTCTGCGAGCATATCTTTAATATCGGGAGCCACTTGGAAGGGCTCACCTAGATTTCTCACCAGTTCTGTATAACATGCGTCTGTGATCTTGACATCATATAAACGGTGGTCGGATGTTTCAAGTTCTATAATCCCTCGGCAGTCAAAAACCTGAGGATATGAGACTTTACGAATATAACCTGCGATCAGATCGGAAAATGGAAAGTTCAGCTGATTTGTTGAGGACATGTAGATCTTGAGGGTAAGTTGTGTTGTCTAGAAGCAATAAACGAATTGCTCTGAAGAAAGTAGCTAGATCAAGGCAAATGGTTAGGAAGGCATATTGATTACCTCTCCTGGGCACCAGTTTTTGAGACAAGAACAACCACACTTCTGCCACCAACCAAGTACGTCGGTTCCTGAATTAGGACCATGTCTTCCGGTTCACTGATATCGTTAGGTGATGCCTCACCAGTATCAACTGAACGATACCAGTTTAAGCCGTCGATCTTGGGGATCTGAAATTCGACAGCATCCCAATACATATTAAACATACAATGGACATTATACGTTTGATCAGTATCTTCAGCAGTATCTCCATATGTCACCGCAAGGCATCTGGATTGACTGTCGTCCCAGTTGGGCTGATTGATTTGTGTTCCATGCCAATTAACCTCACTTAATCCAAATCTGTTTTTTGCCCCTTTAAAGAATTTCCCCCTAAAATGATTAATATAGCGTCTACGTTTTTGAATAAGCATGGACCAGAACCTGATCATCTCCTGTGACTCTCGCGAGTCAATCTGGTTCCAGTTGTACCAGTTTATCTCATTGTCGTGACAATAGGTATTATTGTTACCGCCCTGTGTTCGCATGAATTCGTCTCCGCCGACGATCATCGGCACACCCATGGAAAGAAGATGTATAGCCGCAAAGTTTTTAATTTGTCGCTGGCGTAGATCCTTGACCCATTGATCATCGGTTTGGCCCTCGGCTCCACAATTCCAGCTGAGGTTGTCACTGATTCCATCATTATTTCCCTCACCATTTGCCCAATTATGTTTGTCATTGTATGCAGTTAAATCATAAAGGGTAAAACCATCGTGAGCAGTAATGAAATTAACACTATTTATGGGTTGCTCGTGTCGTGCTTGATATAGATCGGCACTACCTGTAATCCTGCCCGCCACTTCACTGATGATGCCCGGATCACCTTTCACAAATCGGCGAATACAGTCACGATACTTTCCATTCCATTCAGCCCATCGTGCTCCAGGAAAATATCCGATCTGATAGAGACCCGCAGCATCCCAGGCTTCTGCAATTACCTTGCTACGACCTAAGACATCATCCAGTTCAATCGCCCAGATCACGGGAGGGTGCTCAAGTGGGGAACCATCTTCTCCTCGGCTTAATACAGATCCCTCATCAAATCTAAATCCATCCACATGCATTTGTTCAACCCAAAATCGTAGGGAGTCCAGGATGAGCTTTTCTCCTACGGGATGATTACAATTAAAGGTATTTCCACACCCAGTGTAATCATAATAAAATTCTTTTGAGCCATTTGGCCCGGTCAAGTAGTAGTAGGTTGAATTATCAATTCCCTTAAAGCTGAATGTCGGACCCTGATGATTACCCTCGTCTGTATGGTTGTACACCACGTCAAGGATCACCTCAATTCCTGCCTTATGCAGAGCTTTTACCATATCTCTAAACTCTCGTATATGAGCGCCAGAATCTGAAGACACACAGTACCCTTGATGTGGGGCAAAATACCCCATAGTACTGTAGCCCCAATAGTTCACTAGCTTTCTTCCATCATGCTCCCTTAGTATGTCGGTGTCGTCAAAACTACAACATGGAAGAAGTTCAACAGCGGTTACACCGAGGCTCTTGAGGTAAGGGATCTTTTCGATCAGGCCGAGATATGTTCCAGGGTGTTTAACCCCACTACTGGGGTCTTTGGTAAATCCTCCAACATGCATTTCATAGATAATACTATCCGCCATGTCACGATTCAATGTTTTATCACCTTCCCAATCATAGTCTTGTAGATTAATCACTATACTTCGGATGCTCGTATGCAAGTTGTCTCCAGGGACACACGCTGAACCACGATCCCAACGTTGTAATGTATTTCCATTGGAGTAGGGATCAACCAGAACTTTCTCTGGATCAAAGCGATGACCGTTCCAAGGCTCTCGCGGCCCGTCAACCCGATATCCATATCCCATCCCAGGTGTTACATCAGCAACGAATACATGCCATATGTTGAAGCTATGATTTCGTTCTGAATCAAGATCAATAACTCGAATAGGCTCGGGATCCTCAGGCTTTTCAAATATGAGTAGCTGCACCGCTGTTGCATTGGCACTGAAAAGAGAAAAATTTGTTCCCTCATCTGTTGGCGTACTTCCGAATGGATGCGAAGCTCCTTCAAAACGACGGAAACGTTGACCCTCACTCTCTAGAGGCTGGCCCTTAAGACCACCATCAAAATTGAGCGGTATAGACGGTGGCGAATACACCATGTGATTCAGACCGTTATGAGTTATTTTTTACATATATAACCTAGTCTTGTCGCTCTGGCAGGCTATGTGGATTTCATTTTTCTTCATGTACATTGAGTTTTTTTCAGCAAATGCACATAATCCTTGTAAGGGAAATGGCACTGCAGAAAAGACTGCTATAAGAGCTCGGAAACATGGATTGATGATCCGTGCAAGCATTATTCGCAACTTTGTTAACAGCATCATTCAATGTCACTAATTCTGTGATGAGGCCAACCGCCACATTACTCGAGGTAACATGGTGGACGTTCGTGGCCATTGTTCCAGCCATGATTGCTGCTTGGTTCGGCATCAGATACAAGCCAGGAAAAAGATTTATCGCCATGTTTCTTGCTCTAAGCTCCGGCTTGCTTATCTCAACCATTAGCTACGATCTAATGCAGGAAGCCGCTCTAGAGGCAGGACTGAATACAGCAATAACCGGATTCTTGATCGGCGTAGCAATCTACCTAGGAATCAATGCTATCATTGAGCAAGGGGGAATCATTCGAAGAACGTCTATCAACTGTGGCGGGCTGGGCGGGCTCACAGATCAACAAAAAAGCCAACGCAATATCTCGCTTTCTCTTGTTGTTGGATGCCTTTTGGATGGCATCCCTGAGTCGATTGGAATTGGGGTATCGTTTTTGGAAAATGGTCTCGTGCCAGCCGCTATCGTAGGTGCTGCAGCTATAGCCAATATCCCTGAAGGCTTGGCCAGTGGCGTTGGCCTTAAGAAAAGTCTCATGAAAACCTCTACAATCATGTTTATCTGGGCGACAGTTGTTCTCATCTGTGTAGCCTCTGCAGCCATCTCTTTCGCCACAATGCACAATGTAAGCGTTCAGTTTAGGGCTGGAATCACGGCTTTTGCAGGGGGTGGTGCATTGGCCATGACACTTGAATCTGTAGTACCCGAGGCCTACTCAGAAACACACCATTGGGTCAGTATCTTGGGATCAGCAGGTTTTGCAATCGCTTTCTACCTAGCTAACTCCGTTTTATAAAAGATAGATCATCGCTACTCAGCGGGAGGCCTTTTGTCTTGCCGCTGCTGCTGATCGCCTGCAGTCACCAGCCGCCATCCCCCTGCGCTACCACCCAGCGCACGCCCGGCAGGGACCGCCTGGCGCCGGGCGCAGAGCTGAGCGTTCACCCTGGGCTGTGCCGGAGCTGAACACCTAAGGCCCAGTGCCAACTCCGTACACCTGGGAGCTCCCGAGCTGAGCAGGGTTGATGGCGAAGCCTGTGTCCACGGCTGGCACGACGCTCGACCCTGCCGCTGTGGCCATCGGCTGAGTTGGGGCCGCCAGGGACCCGCACCTTCCCATCATGTTGACGTTCCGATCCGCTGCCCCTAGCGTCATAAGAACCCTTGCAGCGTGGCCCCAGCAGACAACTCGCTTGAGGCGAGCTGAACTGTTTGATCTGTATTGGTTACCTCGGTTACTTCGATGAAATATCTGCATGCCATGGTGCGCGTCAGCGATGTTGACGCCTCATTGCGGTTCTATCGTGATGCCCTGGGGCTGGAGCTGGTGCGCCAGGTTGATGTTCCCACCGGCCGCTTCACCTTGATCTATCTGGCGGCGCCGGGCGACCACCAGGCCCAGGTTGAGCTCACCGCCAACTGGGACCCTGAGGAGCTGGGTGGCGGCCGCAACTTTGGCCATCTCGCCTACGCGGTCGACGACATCTATGCCACCTGCGCGCGTCTGCAGGCCCATGGCGTCACCATCCTGCGTCCGCCCCGTGATGGCCACATGGCCTTTGTGCGCTCCCCCGACCAGATCTCGATCGAGCTGCTGCAGCGCGGCGCCCCGCTGGCACCGGCCGAGCCGTGGGTTTCCATGCCCAACACCGGTGCCTGGTAGCCCTGATCCCCCCAGCAGTCCGCCATGCCATCCGATCGCGCCTCCACGCAGGCCAGCCCATGGCCCGCCCCTGTTGAGGTGGCCCATAGGCCCGGGTCCCTGCCCCTGGGGGGAGTCGTGCCGGCGACCCCGATCTTCGCCTTCGCCACGCCGGCAGCGCCGCTGATGCTGTCGCCCCAGCCCTCGCTCTCTCCCCGGCGCACCGATCTTGACCTGGGCGGCTTGCTCGCGTTCACGATCGACGATGTGATCACCCCGGCTGAGGCCGACATCATCGTGGCAGCCAGTGAGCACTTTGGCTATCGGGATGAGGCTCCCGGGATTGCCACCCCGCCGGGCATGCGCATGAACAAGTCTGTGCACTGGCTCGCCGACCTGTCGTTGCTGGGGCCTGTGTTTGACCGCATCGGCCCGTTGCTGCCCCTTGCCATCGATGGCGCCACCCTGCATCCGGCACTCAGTCGCCGCATCAACATGTACCGCTATGACGCTGACGATGTGTTCAACCTGCATACCGATGGCGACTGGCCCGGTTACGGCTTGAGCGAAGATCGCCGCCAGATGGTCGAATGGCCGGGGCTGCGCTCATGCCTCACCATGCTGCTCTATCTCAACGGACCTGAAGATGGCGTACAGGGCGGCAGCACGCGCCTGTATCGTCCCGACCGCACAGCGGTTGATGTGACGCCGCGCAAGGGCGCCGCCCTGTTTTTCCGCCATGGTTTTGGTGCCCAGAGCGTGCTGCATGCGGGCTCGCGCGTGGTCGGTTCGGTGTCGAAGTACGTGGCACGCATCAATGTGATGTATGCCGCCACCTGACTGGTCGCCGCCGTATGCATGGCCCCGATCGCCCGCTACTGCTGAAGCATCCGTTCGTCGTGGCGTCTTGGTCGCCGCAGGCCCGCCGCTCAGGCTGACAGGCCCCCTCAGGCCTGCAGCAGCGCCAGGGCGTTGGCCAGGTGTCGGCCTCGTGGGCGGGTTTGTCGCGGCGCCAGCGGCTGATGCGGGGGAACCGCACGGCGATGCCGCTCTTGTGGCGGCTGGTGCGCTGCAACCCCTCAAAGGCCAGCTCAAACACCTGCAACGGCTGCACGGCCTGCACCGGCCCAAACCGCTCGGTGGTGTGGCTGCGGATCCAGCGGTCCAGGGCCGTGATCTCCTCGTCGTTCAGGCCCGAATAGGCCTTGGCGAAGCTCACCAGCTGTGCCGGGCCGTCGCCAGCGCCGGGGGGCCGATCCCACAGCCCGAAGGTGTAGTCGGTGAACAGGTTGGCGCGGCGGCCGCCGCCGGCCTGGGCATAGAGCAACACCGCATCCAGGCTGTAGGGATCGCGCTTGTGTTTCCACCAGTGACCCCGCCTGCGTCCGGCCAGGTAGGGCAAGGCGAGGGCCTTCAGCATCAGCCCCTCGGCGCTGGCGGCGGCGGCCTGCTGGCGCAGGGGCTCCAGCTGCTGCCAGCCGCTGAGATCCAGACGGGGGGAGAGGCGCAGGCGCCCGGCTGCAGGGGTGGGTGTCGCCTCCTGCACCTGCAGGATCAGCGCCTCCAGGGCGGTGCGGCGCTGGCTCAGGGGCCGTTGGCGCCAGTCGTCGCCCCCCTGCTCCAACAGGTCGTAGGCCACGAACGCCGCCGGGCACTCCGCCAGCAGCGTTTTGCCGGGCGCCTTGCGGCCCAGGCGCCGCTGCAGCTGGGCAAACGGCGCCGGCTGCTCGGAGCTGGCTGGCCACACCAGGATTTCGCCGTCGAGCACGGTGCCCTCCGGCAGGGCGGCGCTGGCGGCGATCAGCTCGGGGAAGGCGGCGTGGATCAGCTCCTCGCCCCGGCTCTAGAGGAAGCTCGCTCCGGCGCGGCGGATCAGCTGGCCGCGGATGCCGTCGTACTTCCACTCCGCCAGCCAGTCGAGCGGCGAGCCGGGCAGCGCGACGATCATCGCCGTGCGTAGCCATGGCACCCGCGAGGGCAAGCCGCAAGACGAGACCCGTTACTACGTCTCGAGTTTGCGCACTGGTGCCAAGGCCATGCTCAAAGCCATCCGCCAGCGTTGGTCAATCGAGAACAGCTGGCACTGGGTGCGGGATGTTCCGCTGAGGGAAGACGCCCACCGCTACCGCGAGAACAACGGCGTCCAGATCCTGGCCACGCTGCGCAGCATGGCCATCAATGCCCTGCGGCTGGAGGGAATCTGATCGATTACCGAGGGCATCGCCGCTCTGGCTCATGACATCAGGGGGTTGCTGAGGCTGCTGGGGTGGGCAGAAACGGCGACCGCAGCACTCTCAGAATGACTTCTAAAAGGCCCTGGCAGAGCTCCCTCCGGGTTGCCATACACCCGGGCATGGGCCATGGCATAAGGGGCCAGCCAACTGCCCCACACCATGCCAGGTGGTAGGCCCGATCCCGGGCCAAAGGGCCGCTGTGGTGTTTGATCCCCTGGTGGCGCAGGATGCCGCCACCACCCAAACGCCTGCCTACCAGGACGCCCTGCTGCACCTGCTGCTGCTGCTGTAAATCAGCTCCTTCCGCTACTGGGGGTAAGGCCGCTGGACCGACTATGCCTGGGAGATCCACCGACGGGGGGAGGAGGCCATCGCTGGGGAGATGCTGATTTTACTACATCACTAAGGAATAAGGAAGGGGAGGGAGCAATGCTCGTCACCACCGCCATTGCGATGAAGAATCTGGTCGAGACTTTTTGTCTCTTGGATGATCTCCCAGCCCTTGTCCGAAAACGTGTGGCGATTAAAAACTCGTTCAGCCAAAAAAGGATTGGTAAGTGCTTGCGAGATGTCGTCGTTGGCCACCATCGTGGTTCTTGATTACGCAGATGGCTCCGTGACCGGGCCGGCGAACCCGTAGAGTGGTAAACAGCTACTAGCCAGATCGCGGGTCGCAACGCCATCCAGTTCCAAAAGGGGCTCTCCGTGCCCGAGTTCCAGAAGCTCTACGGGACTGAGGCCCAGTGTGAAGACGCGTTGGCGCAACTGCGTTGGCCCCATGGCTTTCGTTGCCCACGCTGCAAAGGTGCCTCGCATGGACTCGTTTACGGTCGCAGGCTCAGGCGCTATCAGTGTCGGCAATGCGGCCACCAAGCTACGGTGACCGCAGGCACCATCATGGAAGCAACCAAGATGCCCCTGACCATCTGGTTTCTTGCTTTTTATCTGATCGGTCAAGCTAAAACCAGCATTTCATCGTTGCAACTGAGCCGGCAACTTGTAGTGGCATACAACACAGCATGGATGCTCCACAGCAAGATTCTACGCGCAATGAGCGAACGAGATGAGTGCTACGTTCTGCACGGAAATGTCCAGATGGATGATGCCTACTTTGGAGGAAAACGCGCAGGGGGCAAGGCAGGTCGCGGCTCGGAGAATAAGGTTCCGATCTTCGCTGCTATCCCTTTGAATGAAGCGGGGCATCCAGCCACGCCAAAATTTCTCCGGTCACTGGGTTCACATCAGAGGCGCTTGCTGAGTGGGCGCGACAGCACCTTTCGAGTAGCTGCTCAGTGCTCTCTGATGGGCTCGCCTGCTTCTGCTCGGTTGACGCAGCAGGCTGTAGCCACACTGCTGTCGTAACCGGTGGGCGCCATCCCAATGATCTCCCCCAGTTTCGCTGGATTAACATCCTGCTAAGCAATCTGAAAACAAGTTTCAGCGGTACTTTCCATGCTTTCAATTTCGACAAATATGCCAAGCGCTATCTGGGCAGTTTCTGCTTCCTTATCAACAGACGTTTTAAGATGGCGGCAATGACGGAGCGGATTGCCAATGCCGTCTGCGCGTGCAAGCCTTGCCCGGAGCGGGCCTTAAGGGTTGCGGAGCTTTATGCGTAATCAAGACTCTGCTTGACTTTAATGAGCCCGAGGCAGCGGTGTCATCAGCCGGGTTTTCGTTGTTCCTGGGTTGGCCAGCAAAATCTGCTAAGATAACCAAAAAATCTGCAACAAATGATTTATCTTGACCCAGACTTTCGTTCGCTCAGCCTCAAGCAGCGTGAGGCTGTGTTGCGAGCTCTCTATGCGATTGCGGAATTGGGGGATCGCAGGCGCTCGTCTGGTGTGATGCAGCAGGACCTGATTCATGCCATTGGCTCCAGCCTGTTGGCAATTGAGGAACGGCCTGAGGGGGCTTCCAGCTGCTTCGATGCGCTGGCCGATGTCTTTGATGACGTTCCTGAGGCGGTTCGCCATCGCATCTTCCACCTGTTTGTGTTGGCAGAGGTGATTTCTGATCCCATGCCTGCTGAAACAACTCAGACGCTCAAGGAAATAGCCGGTCGTCTTCGGATCGATGACGACTTTATTGATGTCGTTAAAGACTACAGTCAAGGTGCCTATGCCATTGCGGCTTCAGATCTGCATCGCAAGGGTTATCTGGGGGATCCCTCTGTCATTCATAAAGGCTCCGAGGTGATGCGCGTTAATAGAATCCTGACCGATCCTTTTGAGCAGGATGAAGAGGATCCCGATCTCTTGCAGCAGTGGAGAGGTCTGGAGTTTTGTCCGCCCGGTAGTTTGGGCCGCCAGATCTGGGAATATTACGTTGGCCGTGGTTTTGTCTTTACGGGGCAAAAAGGCAGTGTGAATCCAACCATCGCCCAGCATGATTGGATTCACCTGCTGGCGGATTATGCAACCACAATTGAGGGCGAGCTCGAGGTCTTTTCGTTCATCGGCTCTGCCATCCCTGATCCCAAGGGTTTTTCTTTCCTGGTTTCTATCATTGGTCTGTTTGAAACGGCACGGCTGGAGTCGTGGGGTGGCGGTGTTCTGAATGCTGACCGGGGGCATCTTGAAATTCCTGGCATGCCGGAGCGGGTTGCCGATGCCATCCGTCGTGGCCGTGTGTGTAACAGTGATGTGATGTACGGGATTGACTACTTTGAATACAAGGATATGCCGATCGATGATGTGCGTACCCTGCTTCATATTGCGCCGAAGGCGCCTGAAATCAGCTCACCAGGCGTCTGGCATCCAGAGGGGATCACGGCCTACCAGCGTGAACACGGAGATCCGAAGTACCAACCTGCCCTTGCTTAGGGCTATGCACGCTCGAGCCATGCACGTTGCACACTGGGCTGAGTTCCGGTATTCATCTTCTCTCCCCACAACCCACGACAAGCGGATTGCGCATCAACCACGCCCACCCAAGGTGGTTCCAATGCTTGCGGACAGCCCATGGCTGGCCAGGTGGGACGTCCGGGAGATCGACTGCCCATCGACCGAGCGTCGCCGTGCATGCCCTGCCAGGACGGTCCGTTTGAGACCTGAGCTGCTCCCCATCGGTGTGCTGGCCTTGCTCAGGCTGCCGCCATCTCGCCCCGGTCGCCCACCAGCTGAGCCCGGAGGCGCGCCATTCCCGGCCCCATCACCGGCGTCATTCCCGCCCCACCCTCCTCCCTGATCCGAAGCGCCTGCTACTGGATCCATCCCGTCATCGCCATTGGGGCCCGCTTTTGCCTCAGGCCGATGTCCCGTTCAGCGTTGTTTCCCGGACCTGTCCTATGCGCGCCATCGGCTATCGCCATTCCCGCTCCACCAATGAGGCGGAATGTCTGGAGGATCTGCTGCTGCCGGATCCAATCCCGGAGCCCCTCGATTTGCTGGTTCAGGTGGAGGCGGTGTCGGTCAACCCCGTGGACACCAAAGTTCGCCGCAGCCAGACGCCTGTTGATGGAGAGGTGAAGGTGCTCGGTTGGGATTGTGCCGGCACGGTTGTCGGCATGGGTGATGCCGTGCAGGGCTTCACGGTGGGTGATCCCGTCTGGTATGCGGGTGCTGTGAATCGCCCAGGTTGCAACAGCGAACTACACCTGGTGGACCACAGGCTCGCCGCCCGACGCCCCCACAGCCTCAGCGCGGCTGAAGCGGCGGCCTTGCCGCTCACGGCCATCACGGCCTGGGAACTGTTGGTGGATCGGCTGCGGCTCACACCGCCGCGTTCTGCGCCCCCCAGCACTCTGCTGGTGGTGGGTGGCGCCGGGGGCGTGGGCTCGATCCTGGTGCAGTTGGCCCAGGAGCTCACGGACCTGGAGGTGGTGGCCACCACCTCCAGGCCAGAGACCGATGCCTGGCTTGCCCAGCTCGGGGTGCGCCACACCGTGAACCATCTCCAGCCCCTGGCTCCGCAGATTGAGGCCCTGCAGCTGCCGCCGGTGACCGCCGTGATCAGCCTCACCCACACCGATGAGCACTTTCCGCAGCTGGTGGATCTGTTGGAACCGCAGGGCGCTCTTGCCCTGATTGACGATCCACCGGCCGGGGCGATCAACGTGTTGGCGATGAAGCGCAAGAGCCTCTCCCTGCACTGGGAATTGATGTTCACCCGTTCCCTCTATCAGACCGCGGACCAGGCTCTTCAGGGCCAGTGCCTGGCAACGGTGGCGGAGATGGTGGATCAGGGAAGGCTCCGATCGACCCTGCAGACCCTGCGCAGGCCGATCCAGGCCGCAACGCTGCAGGAGGCGCATCGGGCGCTGGAGAGCGGCCGCGCCATCGGGAAAAGGGTGCTGGAGGGCTGGCCGACCTCGACTGGGACGCCAACCCTGATCTGAACAGGCCACAGATCGAGCAGCTGGCCCACGACAGCGGCTGGCTCGACCGGGCGGAGAACCTGCTGCTGTTCGGCCCCAGTGGCGTGGGCAAAACCCACCTGGCCGCGGGCATCTGCCGCAGCCTGATCGGGCTGGATCGCTCCGCACGGTTTTTCACCGCCACCACGCTGGTGCAGGAGCTGCAACGGGCCAAAGCGGAGTTCGCCCTGGCCAAGGCGCTCAACGTTCCCCCCAGGCGGGGGGTCTTTCTGTTTGAAGACCACAAGATTGCTAGGGCCTCGTTCCTCCTGCCTGCGGGATGCAGCAAGGTGACCACAAGATCATGGTTGATGTTTCTCGAG